>Ga0307488_10001290_pt1 | contig 20885 bp, 13 predicted proteins | sample SB02metaG_FD_202248 | JGI IMG/M metagenome (GOLD analysis project Ga0307488, IMG submission 202248) | Sea-ice brine microbial communities from Beaufort Sea near Barrow, Alaska, United States - SB 0.2 | ecosystem: Environmental > Aquatic > Marine > Coastal | place: USA: Alaska | collected... | reverse complement strand
GCCACTGGAACCGCTGGGGCTGAGAATATCTATATCACTTGAGCCGCCATCGCCGCCCATAACCGTATCGTCAAACTCTTCTAGTGAAGCATCTAAGGCTTGGTCTAGGCTCTCGGTGCTTTCTCCGTCGCCAGCACTTGAAGAGCCGTCAGCGCCGGAAGAGCCGTCAGCGCCAGAAGGAGGCCCGCCAGATGGTGAGGGACTGCCACCAGGGGAGGGCATGCCGCCGCCGGGGCTGGGAGAACTTGGCGGTAGACCAGATGATCCACCTCCAGAGGAAGAGGGCATTGGTGACCCGGAACTGGTGGGTGAGGGCATCTGACAGCTGCTCAAAACTAGAGTCAAAATAGCAGTTACTGCAATTTTGAGGGGCAAGTTCAGGGGCCCTTTAATAGACTCTTGGCAAGAATTTTTAGTGAAGGCTTTACCCATTATTAGTCTCTTGTCTCGGCGGTTTGTTTAATCCCGTAGGGGAATTGGATCTCTGTGCTAATCGGCGCTCCCTCGACTAATTTAGGTCTGTAACGCTGGGCGCGGATATCTTTAAAGATAGTGCGGCGGACATTGTTATCGAGATCTTCCGGTGGATTAATAATCTCTATATTCCGAGGCACACCATTAGTCGTAATCGCCATGGAGATTTCCACTGCTCCTTTTTCAAGTGCTCCTTCACCAAGTGCCCCGTCATTGAATGACTCTTGCATAGCTGTGTTGCTGAGATCGGTAAATTTAATCAGTTTAGCTTCACCAAACAAGGCTTCTTGCAGCTGCTCTGATTGGTCACTGTCGCCGAGAAAATCATAGGCCAGCTTGTAGGTTTGGTTTGCCGATGCGCGCTGACCAAACACCAGATACCAGTCCCCCAGCTCGGCGATGGCATTGGCCTGCTCTCGGGCTGAGGTGTCATCTCGCAATTCCAGTGCTTCTACTACCTTTTGCAGGGCCAGCTTGCCTCGACGATAGTGCATATGTGAGGTGCTATTGGCGCTGCTGGTTGTGGACGCCGCATTAAAGGTAAATCCGGTCTCGGCGGGCTCACCATGCTCTTTAATGTGGTTGGCAATAGAGTAGTGCAGGTGGCTGAGTTTGCGATACAGCTGCGGGGCTGCGGGATCGCTGAGGTCGTCAGTCTGATTGAGGATACTCTGCATGCGGGTGCCGAGCTTCTCAGAGATAACCAGATTTTGGTAGCCGCCATTAGTGGAGCGGTCACTGTAGGTGCCCAGGTACCAGTCGAGTAGCTCATCGAGAACCGGCAGCATTCGTGGGTCTTGGGCACCGTAGGCCTCAGTGTTAATGAGATAGAGGTTTTCCAGGGCTTTTTGCGATTCATCCCAATTGCCAAGAAAGCTTTCGGCCTCTGCAATGGACATTAAATAAGGGGTTTGTGACAGACTGTTGAGGCCGAAATTGACCCGTTCGATTTGCATGCCGCGCTGAAATGCTCGGCGGGCGCGGTCATATTCTCGATTGGACAAGTGGGATTTACCCAAGCCTAAGTAGAGATCCGAGAGTTCTAATGAGTAGGCGCTGAGCTCAGCCTCGGCGCTATCTATGGCATCCAAATAGTCGCTGACCGGGTCGCTCTCTTTAAAGCTGGGAATGTCGGATTGAGCGCTGGCAAGGCCAGCCAATGTCGAACCGATAAACACCATTGCAGCCAAACTCAGTTGGCGGATTGCGATTGCTTTGGCGTTGTTTTTCATATCGGGCTCCCCCCGTTGACATGGCAGTTTAGAGTCGACATATTGCCCTCGGTTCCATAACTTTTATCAGCGCCTGTAAATGACCTGGGTTTGGTTGCTTTTAAAAGGCCATTTTAAAAGGCCATTTTTACAGGCTACTGTTACAAGCCATTTTTACAAGCCATAGATTACAAACCATCCGCCAGTGATATCCACTATGAGTTACGCTGTTATTGGCGCGATTATTGTTCTGGTATGCTTCTGCGCCTAGTTACAGTCTATACACTGGTGCAGAAAATTTCATGGCATGAGTAGAGTTTCTTCGTTTCAGTATAGAATGATTAAAAAGGCTAAATATGAGTAAAGCACTAGAGGGATTGAGAGTTATTGAGTTGGGCCAGCTGCTGGCCGGACCATTTGCCGGTTGTATGCTGGGTTATTTTGGTGCTGAAGTGATAAAAGTCGAGCCTCCCGGCGGCGATCCGATTCGCAATTGGCGCGAAGTTAAAGACGGCACTTCACTCTGGTGGCGCAGCCTGGCGCGCAATAAGAAATGTATTTCCCTGGATCTAAAGACTCCCGAAGGTCGCGATCTGGTTAAGCAGCTATTAAAAACCGCCGACATAGTAGTGGAAAACTTTCGTCCCGGTGTGCTCGAAGGCTGGGGGCTGGATCCCGAGTCCATGCGTGCCGATAACCCCGATCTGATTTACGCGCGTATTTCTGGCTATGGCCAAACTGGACCCTATTCGGTGAAACCTGGGTTTGCCTCAGCTTGCGAAGCGATCAGTGGTTTCCGCTACGTGAATGGCTATCCCGGCGAAGCGCCGGTGCGACCCAATCTAAGTCTTGGGGATACTATCTCTGGATTGCATGCGGTACTGGGTATTTTGATGGCACTGCGCTCCAGAGATCGCGGCGACGGCGGTCAGGTAGTGGACGTGGCCCTCTATGAATCCATGTTTAATTTGCTCGAGGCAGTGGTTCCCGAATATGACGGCGCCGGTGTTATCCGCGAGCCATCCGGTACCACGGTGACCGGTATAGTGCCCACCAACACCTATAAATGTGCCGATGAAAAATTTGTCGTTATCGGCGGCAACGGTGACTCGATTTATGCGCGTTTAATGGTCGCAGTGGGTCATGGGGAAATGGGCACTGACGAAAAGTACTCGACCAACTCGAAGCGTGTGGTTCACGAGGCGGAAATTGATCAGGTGCTAAAAACCTGGTGTGCCAGTTTGCCACTGGCTGAGGTGATGGCGACTCTTGAGGAACACCGAGTGCCCTGTGGTCCGGTCTACAGTGTCGCGGATATGATGGAAGACAGCCATTTTCAAGCCCGCGGATTATTTGAGCAGGTGGAGATCAATGGCGAGCCCTTAAAAATTCCCGCGATGATGCCGAAATTAGGCAACACCCCAGGGGGAACTCAGTGGCCCGGCCCGGAAATTGGCAGTCACACCGATGAGATACTGAAAGGGCTCGGTTTGGACAGTGCTCAGATCAACCATTTAAAAACTACAGGCATAGTCGCGGATAGCGATTGATAGCGATCGGTGGTCAAACACTTATTATTTTAAAAAACCGTTAATAAAGGAAGGCACAATGAGTATCAGTTCGTTTCATCCACCCCGTCGCATGCTTATGGGCCCCGGCCCCTCCGATGTCAGTGAGCGTGTATTAGCCGCTATGGCCAGGCCTACCGTAGGTCATTTGGACCCGAGTTTTATAGGCATGATGGATGAAGTTAAAACCCTGCTGCAATATGTTTTCCAAACCCAAAACGAGCTGACCTTTGCTGTGTCTGCACCGGGTTCTGCAGGCATGGAATGCTGCTTTGCCAATCTTGTTGAGCCAGGAGACAAGGTGATTGTCTGCCAAAATGGCGTTTTCGGCGGTCGCATGAAAGAGAATGTCGAGCGCTGTGGTGGTATTGCAGTGATGGTCCAGGATGATTGGGGCCAGGCTGTAGACCCGCAAAAGCTCGAAGAGGCGCTGGTACAAAATCCTGATGCCGTACTGGTGGCCTTTGTTCACGCCGAGACCTCCACTGGCGCTCAATCTGACGCCAAGACCTTGGTTGAGTTGGCGCATAAGCATGATTGTCTGGCGATTGTGGATGCTGTGACATCCCTTGCGGGCACGCCATTAAAAGTCGACGAGTGGCAGATCGATGCGATCTATTCCGGATCACAAAAGTGCCTCTCGGCATCACCCGGATTATCCCCGGTCAGCTTTAGCCCCCGCGCAGCAGAAAAAATCAGCAAGCGTCAGTCGAAAGTGCAGAGCTGGTTTCTCGATCTCAACTTGGTGATGGGTTACTGGGGCGGGGAGGGCAAACGTGCTTATCATCATACGGCGCCGGTCAACTGTCTCTATGGCCTGCATGAATCATTGGTTATGGTTCAGGATGAGGGGCTGGAAAATGCCTGGCAGCGCCATCAGAACAATCACTTGCTGCTGCGTCAGGGTCTTGAGCAGATGGGTATTTCATTTTTGGTTCCGGAGGCAGATCGTCTGCCTCAGCTGAACACTGTGTTTATACCTGAGGGCATTGATGACGCCGCGGTGCGCACCCAGCTATTGAATGATTACAATCTTGAAATTGGTGCTGGCTTAGGCGCGCTGGCCGGCAAAGTCTGGCGTATTGGCCTGATGGGTCATGCCAGCAAGCAGGCCAATATTGATTACTGCCTGTCATCTCTAAAAGCTGTTATCTAGACCGGCTCTGCTCACTGATACCGCCCGAACCTTTATTGCAGCTCGCGCTGACCCACCTAATGGGTTAGTTCGCGGCTGGCATCAAATCGATTAATGCCAATACCGTTGCCTGCACACCGCGGGTAACCGCTGGCTGTGGGTCTATTCTAAATAGCGGGCTGTGGTGGGACGCAATCGGTGGACCACCAGCTGCTGCCGCTTTGTAATCCGCGGCACTGGTGCCACCAACGGAAAAGTAGACACTGGGAATCGGCGGCTCAGTGGTAAAGTAGGGGAAGTCTTCCGCACCCATACCTTTGGAGGCGATTGAAACAACCTGACGCTCCCCTAATCCCTCCTGCCATACCGCCTTTAGACGTCGCACCAATGGTGTATTGTTAATGGTTGGCGGGGTCGAGGATTCTGACAGTATCACTTCGGGTAATTTGTCTTCTGGAAGACCGGCGGCACGACCGAGGTTTTCTGCGATGCGTTTAATGCCTTTGAGCAGAGTATCGCGAGTCTCGAGATTGGTATTGCGCACGGTCAGCTGCAGCACGGCGCGATCGGAAATAATATTGTGCTTGGTGCCACCGTGAAAAGATCCCACTGTCACCACCCCAGGCTCCCGCGGCGCAAGCTCTCTTGATACCAATGTCTGCAGTGCCACAACAATCTGGCTGCCCAGCAGAATGGGATCTTTCCCCGCATGGGGCGATGCGCCGTGAGCGCCGACACCGTGAATAATAATATCCAGGCTATCGGAACCGGCGAAGGGCGAACCCTCCTGCACATTGATCAGGCCCGCAGGTAGGCCCGCACCTACATGGAAGGCCAGAGCATAGTCCGGCTGTCCAAAGCGTTCCCAGAGATTGTCATCCATCATTGCCTTGGCGCCGCGAATACGTTCCTCCGCCGGTTGGCCAATCAGCATCAATGTACCGGACCACTTATCCCGGCGCGCAGACATCTGGCGCGCGGTGCCGATCAGGCTGGTGATATGTACGTCGTGACCACAGGCATGCATTACCGGCACTTGGGTGCCGGTGATAGGATCGGTCTGGGTTGCAGTAGACGCGTAATCCAATCCCGATTTTTCTTTTACCGGCAGGCCATCCATATCGGCGCGCATCATTACCAGAGGACCTTCACCGTTCTTCAGTATGGCCACTACGCCTGTACCGCCAACTTTCTCGGTCACTTTAAAACCATTTTTACGCAGTTCGTCAGCAAGTTTTTTCGCCGTTTTGGTCTCCATAAAGCTGAGTTCGGGGTTGCGGTGAAAATGAGTAAACAGCGCGCCCAAACGATCGTTGTAATCCCGGGTTATGGAGCGGCCAAGTTCATCGCCGTCGATGGCATTGGCCTGGGCGTTGGCGGCGGTCATGACTAGAATAAATAAAAAGGCTAGTCGCGGTATGCATAAATTTTTCATAGCGGTTCCCGTTGAAGATAAATAAATTCTGAAATAACCCTGCCCACCTGCTGCAAGCTGTCGGCACTGCATTGGTCAATAGTATCACCACTGGTATGCCAGGACTGAGGGAATGGCCAGTGGATCAGGTTGACTACCTTGAGCCCGGCACGCAAAAAAGGTAAGTGGTCGTCTTCTATATAAGTGCCTTTACGGTTCTTAAAGACTGTCGCTCCCTGAGATTGAGCGATGCGCCAAATGTGATCTTGCAGATCTGCGGCGCCTTCCCGGGAGAAGCGCTCTTGGGGAATACTCAGGTCGCGGTCGCAGACCATATCCACCACCACACCTGCGGTGGGGCGATAGAAGGGGTTTTTGCGGACAAATTCAGTGGCGCCAATGGAAAATGGAAGGCCATCTATATTGCCCATATCCTCGAGATCGAAAAACACCAGGTCAACGGTAACAGGTGCGCGCTGACGACTGAGTAGCCGCGCCATTTCAAGTAGTACTGCAACCCCTGAAGCGCCGTCATTGGCGCCAATTACCGGCTGCGAACGATTGGCTGCCAACTTGTCGCGCTCGGCAATAGGGCGTGTGTCCCAGTGAGCGGCGAGCATAATTCGCGGATGATTTTTTGCAGATGAATCGGCGGCATAAAAACTCGCCCAGAGATTGTTGCCAGACAGACCATGAGCCTGAAACGGCTGCACCACAATTTGATCGGCCTCTGGCTCTAATAGCTGCTGAATATAGTTAAGGGTTTTTTGTTTGCCGGGATAGTCTGTGGTGCGCGGGCCGAAGCTGACTTGCTGGACTATATGATGCAGGGCCAGCTGGCCATTAAATTGGCCATTAAGTTGGTCATCTGGCTGTTCACCTATTTGACCCTGTGCCTGTGCCTGTGCCGACAGCGCGACGAGGGCGACGAGCGCGACGAGGGCACCGGCCATGACGAATTGAATTAGCAATCTGTTAGCGCTGGGCAACATGTTTTATTGAACAACTCTTTTTAGGCGATTTATCAAAATAGCCGGTTATCAAAGTAGCCGGTTATCAAAGTGGCTTGTTATCAAGCTAGCTTAGTCGCTGCTTTGTGCCACGTCTTCTGACTCGTTGATCAGGGGCAACTTGATCTGATAAAAGCCATAAATTATCGCAATAAGTGGGCAGCAGAGATTAAAGAAGGCATAGGGCGCATAGTAAAAAGTACTAACTCCCAGTGTCGCCGACATAAAGGCACCGCAGGTATTCCAGGGCACCAGTACCGACGTGAGGGTGCCAGAGTCTTCCAGAGTTCGAGATAGATTAATGGCGCGCAGATTGCGACGTTTGTAGGCATCGGAAAACATCTGACCGGGAATCACGATCGACAGATACTGATCGGCGGCGAGAATATTGGTGCCTATGCAGGTGACGATGGTGGTGTTGATCAGTCCACCGACAGATTTCACGCGGCTCAGTGCGGCTTCTACTATGCGCTCCAGCAGACCGGTGCGGGCCATTGCGCCGCCAAAGGCCATAGCATTGATGATCAGACCGATGGTCAGCAGCATACTTTCCATACCGCCCTTAGACAGCAGGGCGTCCATAGACTCATTGCCACTCACCGAACTAAAGCCTAAGAACATTGCCGTGAACAGACCTTTAAAGATTGCCGCTGAGCTGCTCAAGCTGGCATCTGCCGCCAAGGTAATCACCGCATCCCACTGGAATATCACGGCAAAGATACAGCCGGCGACCACACCACAGATCAAGGTCGAGAGGGCGGGCTTGCGCATGATCGCCATCACTAATAGAAGCACCAGAGGGGTTAGCATTAAGGGGTTAACCAAAAATGCATCTTGCATTGCCGCCTGCAGAATCTCAATATCGTCGACTTGGACATTGATTGCACTGCCCATACCCAGGGCAAAAAAGAGCACTAGAGTAATGACAAAGCTCGGCACAGTGGTCCAAAGCATATGTTGAATATGGTCAAACAGGTCGCTGTTGGTGACAGCAGCAGCTAGGTTAGTGGTATCCGAGAGGGGTGACAATTTGTCGCCAAAATAGGCGCCAGAAATAATCGCACCGGCACTGATTGGCAGCGACAGATCCAGCGCCGCCGCTATGCCCATAAAGCCAATACCCAAGGTGCCGGCCACTGTCCATGAACTGCCGACACTAAAGCCAATTAATGCGCAGACCAGACAGCAGGTCATATAAAAGTAGTCCGGCGACATAATCTCAACACCGTAATAGATCATGCTCGGCACAGTGCCGGCGAGGATCCAGCTGCCGATCAGCGCACCCACCATAAATAGAATCAGAATCGCGGGCAGAGACACAGTAATAGTGTCGATCATGCCCTGTTCGATCTGCTTCCAGGTCAAACCATTTTTAATACCAATAACGGCGGCTACAGCAGCGGCCAAAAACAGCGCCACCTGATTGGGGCCAGAGGAATCTAGGCCGAATACATAGACGGTTCCAGCGAGCATGGCGATCAAAAGAATGACTGGAATAAGGGCGTCTAAAAGACTGGGTTTTACCAGGGGTCGGCTCATATGTATCTCAATTATTATTTTTTTAGGGGTAGAGAATTCGGCTTCCGCCGATTAGATGTAACTTACCAGCACTGCCTCTATCTATCTACCTTTCTCGACAGCACTACATGACTTAGTGTTGTTTCTACTCCATCGATTGTGCTGATGCTGTCGATGATCTGGTCCAGTTGCTCGGTGGTCGCGGCGGTGACCTTGGCGAGCAGATCATATTGGCCACTAATACTGCAGAGCATATCCAGTTGCGGGTCTTTTTGTAGATGGCGGACCACATCGCCAGCCTTGCGTCCCAGCACCGAAATCATAATGTAGGCACTGACTTGCTGTTGCTCGGAATGGGGGTTGAGTTTGATGGTGTAGCCCTGGATAGTGCCGTTGCGCTCGAGCCGCTCCATGCGCTGTTGCACTGTGGTGCGACTGACACCCAGTTGCTTGGCCATATCCGATACTGAGCGACGACTGTTTTCGCGCAGTAGATTTAGCAGTTGTTGATCGTTTTTCATATCAAAGTGCCGTTTTTGAAATCATAGTGATCGTTAATATCAAACAAACTGACCAGTTTAGCAATACAAATTGACATCTTAGGGGCCTACCATTGATAGCTAGCAGCCAGTCATTAATCAATTAGCCTGTTCCCCAGGAGTCTTATGTCTCAGCAAGCAGTGACCTCCATAGTCGCCTCAGTCAATGACCGACAACGTCTATTGATCGCCGAGGATATTCGTCAGCAGCTGAGCTTTAGCCGGGCCCCTGCGGCGGACTATTCCGGTCCTATGCTGGTACTGTCTGAGCAGCGCCTGCGGGATAATACTCGGCGCTTTATGCGGGCCATGCCTCGGGTGCGGCCCCACTATGCGGTTAAGGCCAATCAGGATCTGGCTATTTTGGAAGTGTTGCGCCAAGAGGGCAGCTGGTTTGAGATTGCTTCATCAGCTGAGCTAGACGCTCTGCTTGAACTGGGCGTTCCTGCCTATCAGGTGTTTTACTCCAATCCGATTAAATCCCCAGCGGCGATACAATACGCCTGCGCTAAAGGTGTGCGCTGGTACTCGGCAGATTGCTCTGAAGAGTTAGAGAAAATTGCGGCTTTTGCACCCCAGGCCAAAGTCTACATTCGCATTGAGGTGAGTAATGAGGGCTCAAGCTGGCCTCTGGCGGGAAAGTTTGGCGCCAGCCCTAGAGGCGTCCTAGGGATGATCGACAGTGCCTTGCAGTTACAGGTCAATCTCTGTGGCGTGACCTTTCATGTGGGATCTCAATGTACCAATATCCATAACTGGGTCGAGGGTATTAAGTCGGCCAAGGACATTTTTCATCAGCTGATTGCCCGTGGTTTTATCCCGCAGCTTTTAAATCTCGGCGGTGGTTATCCTCTGCAATTGACCCCTGAAGATCCTTCAATTGAAGACGTAGCATTTGAGATAAACCGCGAGCTGGAGTCGCTGCCGGATACGATTCAGGTGATGGCCGAGCCAGGTCGTTATTTAGTGGGTTCCGCTGGCTGCCTGGTTTCCCAAGTGATGGGCATAGCCACAAGGGATGACAGTCGTTGGCTGTATCTGGATCTGGGCTTTTATAGTGGCTTGATTGAGTTGGAACAGGGCATTGCCTTTACTCTAGTCAGCCAGCGCACTGGAGCCCCTGAGCTCTGGTCGGTGGCGGGGCCCACCTGTGACGCCATCGATGTGCTGGGCCAGCATTACTTGCCCGCTACTATGGCGCCGGAAGATCTGGTATTTGTTCCCAATACTGGTGCCTACAGCCTATGTTGCGCCAGTGACTTCAATGGCTTTGCCATTCCTCGCCTTGTGATGGTCGCTTGACCGAAATAGCTGCTTATTCAGCAGCTATCTTGTTTAGACAGAAAAATGTTCTGCAGTGAGATCCAGCGCCTTGGTGGCGCGCTCAATCAACGTGTCGATCTCCGCATTAGTGCAGATCAGCGGTGGCGAGATAATCATGGAGTCACCCACGGCGCGCATCACCAGACCATTTTCTATTGCCAGGTCACGGCAGATTCCACCGGATATTTGCTCCGGCGCCAAGCGCTCGCGAGTGTCTTTGTTGCGCACCAACTCCATGGAGCCAAACATGCCCAAACCTCGGGTGTGGCCAACAATTGGATGCTCCCCCAGTTCGGCCCAGCGCTTCTGCATATAGGGCGCGGCATGATCGCGAACCCGATCGAAAATATTCTCCGACTGCATAATATCCAAGGTGGCCATGGCCGCCGCACAGGCAATGGGATGCCCCGAATAGGTAAAGCCATGGGCAAACTCGCCGCCCTTAGCGGTGATCACAGTGGCAACTTTATCGCTGACTAAAACGCCGCCTAGGGGCTGAAAGCCATTGGTCACGGCTTTGGCAAAGGTGATTAAGTCTGGCTCGGTGCCCAGTGTCTGGCTGCCAAACAGCTCACCAGTGCGACCAAAGCCACAGATCACTTCATCACTGATAAACAGAATGTCCCGTGCTTTAAGAATACGACTGACCTCGGGCCAGTAGCTGTCCGGTGGCACTATCACGCCTCCAGCACCCTGAATCGGCTCGGCGATAAACGCGGCAATATTGTCTTCACCGATCTCATCAATTTTTTCTTCCAGGGCCCGAGCCGCTTTTAGGCCGAACTCTTCAGGGCTGAGATCACCGCCATTCACAAACCAGTTGGGGTCCACTATATGCTCAACATAGGGCAAGGTTTCGAACTGCTGATGGACAAAACCAAAGCCACCCAGGCTAGCCGAGGCGATGGTGCTGCCGTGATAGGCATTTTGTCGGGAGATAATAATCCGCTTGTTGGGTTTGTCTTGCAGATCCCAGTAGCGCCGCACCAGGCGGATATTGGTGTCATTGGCCTCGGAACCGGAATTGGTAAAAAACACATGAGTAAAGCGCTCGGGAGCCATATCCACCAAACGCTCGGCCAGCTCAACCGCTGGGGCATTGCTGCACTGAAAGAAATTGTTATAGTAGGGTAGCTGCTCAAACTGACGGCTCACGGCCTCAGCAATGGCCGGTTGGCTGTAGCCGAGACTGCAGCACCAGAGTCCTGACATGCCGTCGAGTATCTGATTATCGTCGGTGTCATAGATATAAATATGCTCAGCCCGGTTAATGATTCGCCCTGGTTTCTTTGCGTATTCATTAAAGTCGGTAAACGGGTGCAGGTGACGCTGGGCGTCGAGCTCTTGCCATTGCTGGGTAGTTCGGTTTTTAGTCATAGGGATTGCGGTTGCCATATTGTTGGAAGTCACTCCCCTTAGAATATTCCTCAGGAGGCGATACTAAGCACGTATTTGGCCATAGAAAGTCTATTAGGTCATGTACCCAAAGGGGTGGTTAATAGGCAATGGCGGTATTTAGAGCCGAAAAACAAATGCTAAAATCGATAAAAAAATCTGGTGGGTGAGGAAGGCTGGCTATACACTTGGTCGGCGCCTATAAATTCCCAGTCAATTAGCTCCTAGCCAAGCTGCTGCAGGGCTTGGCGAGACAAATAGATGATTCAAAGCCCAATCTTTAATAGGCTATTTAAACAACCCATTTTTAACCACCAATTATTAAAATAAACAAGGCGACTTAATCGCCAAAAATGTTTACGGGGAGAGTTACTATGACGCATCACATTATTAGAAAAACCTTGATTTCAGCGGCAGTGGCCGCGGCGACCTTGAGTGCCGGACAGCTGTCCGCAGCACAGATCGAAGAGATCATTGTCACCACACAGAAGCGCCAGCAGTCGCTGCAGGATGTGCCTATTTCGGTGTCCGCATTTAGCGGCAGCTTTATGGATAAGGCGCAGATCTCTGACGCCAAACAGGTGGCGCTGTTAACCCCAGGCGTATCCGGTGATACGGATGACTCTTTCCTCGATTCGATGAACGTTCGTGGTATCAGTACTAATGATTTTGGTGTTGGCGCTGAGCCCTCCATTGGTCTTTACCAAGACGGTATCTATCTGGGCCGCACCGGTGGTGCAGTGTCGAGCTTCTTTGATATTGAAATGGTCGAAGTGGTCAAAGGTCCTCAGGGCACTCTGTTTGGCCGCAATGCCTCCTCAGGTGCGATCTCCATTACCACGGCCAAGCCTACGGGTGAGTCCGGCGGATCCATAGATATTAGTTTGGGCCAAGATGGGTACGGGGAAGTCACCGCAGTGGTCAATACGCCGATCAATGATCAGTTTAGTGGCCGCTTGGCGGTCTATCACCAGCAGCAGGACGGCTGGGTGACCAATATCAATGATGGCCAGCAGACTGGCGGAGTAGAAAATACGGCTGCTCGCTATACGTTAGCCTTTGAGAATGAAGAGATCACCAGCACTCTGATGCTTGAGTATGAAGATCGTCAGGGACCGCCAACTATTTATCAGGCTTTTGATCCAGATGAAACAGGTCTGCCTTTTTACAGCACCGCTGCCGAGGAAGATCAGTTTTCCTCCGATGTCAGCTCGGCTGATCTAATTGATGAAGGCGAAGTCTGGGGTGCCACGCTAAATGTTGAAGTGGATTTGGGTAATGACTACACCCTTAGCTCGACCACCGGTTTGCGTGGTCACAACTACTATTATCTGGAAGACTTTGATGGCGGCAGTAGCTTTCTGTCCAACTACAACCAGATTCAAGAACAGGACTATTTCAGTCAAGAGTTTCGCATCAATAAAGAGACTGAGAGTGTAAGCTGGTTTGTCGGTGCCTCTTGGTACAAAGAAGAGCTCAAGGTTCGCTTCAATCAAACCCTCGATGAAGATACTTTCTGTGCGGCTTACGGCACCTATTATGAATATGACGATATCACCGATTGCGCAACCCTCTACGAATACTATGAATACGATCCCATTGTTGGCATTGGCACACGTAACGATTCGGTTGATGTGGATGCGGAATATGATGGCTGGGGTCTCTACGGCGATGCCACCTTCCATGCCACTGAAGACTTAGACTTTATAATCGGCGCTCGCTACACCGAAGACAACCGTGATTTCGCTCAGAACTTTGGCGGCGAAGATCGCAATGCCACCTGGTATACATTCCCGTTCTACACCTCAGATTTTGTTCAGGGCAATGACCAGTGGACCAATACCTCGGTTCGCGCTGCAGTGAATTACCAACTCAGCGATGAGGTGTCTACCTACGCCACCTATTCAACCGGTTACAAATCTGGTGGTTTTAACACCATGGAGCTGTCCTTTGCCGACGATATCACGGTGGATGATTTGGACGGTGAAGATGCCTTAGATTTTGATCCCTCTCTGGCAAGCTTTGATAAAGAGGAAGTGACCAATATAGAGCTGGGCTTAAAGGGTCAGTTTTTGGATGGCCAGATGCAGTTGAATGCCGCTCTGTACAGCTACCAGTTTGACGGCATGCAGTCGGGCTATTATGTGGATGGCCGCTACACAGTGGCCAATGTGGGCGACGCCGAAGGCTCTGGACTGGAGTTGGATATGCGCTATCTGCCCACGGACAACTTAGATATTTATCTGGGTTTAGCCTGGGCCGACTCTGAGTTGACCAAGCCTAACTCGAGCCTCTCTGACGACTTCTGTGGAGACGATTGTACCGGTGCCATGTTGCCGGGCACTGTGGATTTTAGTGCGGCTATGGTCGCTACTTACAGCCGACCTATCGAAGGAGGCGATCTTAGTGTCACTTGGGAAACCTTCCATCAGGGCGCCAGCCCGGGGTTTGGTGATTTCTCTCTGCAGCCGATCATGCTGGATGAGTTTACTGTGAGTAATCTGCGGGTTGGCTATGACAGCTCTGATAACTGGAGCATGACGGTTTGGGTCAACAATGTATTTGATACCTTCTACTACAAAGGCGTCGCCCCAGCCGATGGCATTATTGCTCCTCACTACTTTGGTTTCTCGGAGCCACGTCGTGTGGGCTTGGATATAGGCTATAAATTCTAATCTCAGCTTATTGTAGTTATCTAGCAGCAACTAAAAACAGCCGACATTCTCGGCTGTTTTTTGTAGACTGTAAAAAATAATAACCCCATCCCAGAGTTCAGCTTATGGATCCGCAACAACAGTTCTTTAAGGCTTTAGCTGCATTGCGCGAAGGTGATCTAGAGGGTTGCGAGTCTATTTGTCAGCGTCTGTTGGCGATTAATCCGAAAGAGGTCAACACACTAAGGCTTCAAGCCCAGGTCTGGCACAAACGCGGTGAGCTAGAGCGAGCCGAGGCCGGATTTAAAGCCGCCCTCAGTCTCGCCAATGATTTCGCCCACGCCTGGGCGGATCTCGGCAAAGTACAATTTTCCCTTGAAAAATATCCACTGGCAGAACAGTCATTGCGTCGAGCATTGCAGCTTAACTCGACCCTCAAGGCAGCCAGTAAACTGCTTGCTGAAGTACTAGAAAAGCAGGGCAAGACTAACCAGTCGGCAGCGGTGAATCAGGTTAATCAGCAGCATCAAATGCTCAAAGAAAAAGTTGTTGAAGCCTACAGGCTTTCCTCTGGGGCTAATGAGGATAAGGGGCCAGAGAGAGGCGAGACTCTATGCAAGGAGGTTTTGCAGACAGATCCAGAACATGTTGGCGCCAAAGAGTTTTTAATTAACCGCGCTCTGGAAAGCGGACGCGCCCGCTGGGCCGAAGAATTGGCCCGCTCACTGGTGCGCAAAATGCCAGAGCAATCAAAATGGTGGTTAAAACTCAGCTCTTCACTGGCACGTCAGGATCAGCTAGTTGAAGCTCAAGAAGCTGTGCAGCAGGTCTTGAGTATTGAGCCACATCTTGAAGAAGCACAGATGTTGCTGGGGAGTATTTTCGTTCGCGATAATCGCTTTGCCGAGGCCCTGGGCCAATACGATGCAGTGTTGCAACAGAGCCCAGATAATATTGTCGCACTGGCGCAAAAGGGCAGTGCCTTAAAAACCCTCGGCAGACAGGATGAATCGATCCAGTGCCTGCGTCGCTGCATGGAACTAGACAGCAGCTTTGGCGAAGCCGCCTGGTCATTGTCAAATTTAAAAACCTATAAATTTAGCGACGAGGAAGTGGTTGGCATAAAAGCGTTATTAGCTCGAGATGCAAAGCCTGGGGATAAAAAGCTCAAAGATAAAGATGTGGTGCACTTTAACTATGCCCTAGGCAAAGCCTATGAACATCGCCAGCAATGGGATCAGGCGTTCAACGCTTATCAGGCGGCAAATTCCGTGAAGCAAAAATCAGCAGCCTGGAACGCCGATGACTTCTCGGCCCAGGTGGACCAGATTATTGCCACCTTTACACCCCAGTTGCTTCAGCAGCAGCGCAACAGTGGTGTAGATGACAGCTCGGCCATATTTGTACTGGGCCTGCCCCGCTCTGGCTCGACTCTGCAAGAGCAGATACTGGCCTCTCATTCACAGGTGGAGGGCACTCGCGAGCTGCCCTATATTCCCTGGATGGCCCAGCGCCTAAATCGCAAACCCAATCCAATGTGCAAGGATAATTATCCTCTGGGTGCAGCCCAGTTAGAGGCAAATCAATGGCAGTTATTGGGTGAGCAGTTTTTAGCTCAGGCCAAACGCCATCGCCAGACCGAGGCGCCATTTTTTATCGACAAACTGCCGAATAATTTTCTCTATGTGGGGCTGATTTTATTGGCCATGCCCAATGCCAAAATTATCAACACAGTGCGCAATCCCATGGACAACTGTTTTGGCTGCTTTAAACAGCTCTGGGCTGAAGGGCAGAATTTTACTTACGACTTAGACGATCTGGGCCGATACTACCGAGACTATCATCGTCTGATGGTCCACTGGCAGGCGATATTTGGAGACAAGATTTACTCGGTAAACTACGAGGCAGTGGTGGCGGATCTCGAGACTAATGTGAAGGCGTTGCTGGATTACTGTGGCCTGGCCATGGAAGAGCAATGCCTGCGTTTCCATGAAACTGAACGGGCAGTAAACACCGCCAGCTCCGAGCAGGTGAGGCAGCCGATTTACACTTCAGCTGTGGCCTATTGGAAACATTTCGATGAGCATCTGCAGCCGCTTAAGGATGCGTTGGGCGATCTTGCAGAGGTTTAAGTAGCCGTTAAGGGTATTGTCAGTTAGTAGATTAAGTGCAAAGCTCATTTATCTAAAAAGCTCGTTGAATAAACTACAGAGTCAAATATGAAACCCATTGAACAGCTAGCCCAGTTTCTCCAGACCCACCCAGAGACCGAAATCTTCGAGGTCATACTCCATGACCTCAATGGTATTCATCGCGGCAAGTGGTTACCTCGAGAGCAGATCCACAAACTGTTTGAAGGCGGCTATAAAATGCCTCAGAGCACCTGCTCCCTAGATAGCTGGGGTAGAGATTTGGAACAGCTGGTAAAGGCAACCGGAGATACAGATGGCATCTGCACACCGCATCCGGAAACCCTCGCGGTTGTGCCCTGGGCCAGCAGACCCACAGCGCAGATTGTTGTCTCTATGCTCAGCCCTGATGGCCAGTCAGATTATCCCGTCGATCCCAGGGTCGTCTTGCAGCAGGTTTTAGAACGCTATACAACGCTTGGTTTGACGCCGGTGGTTGCCAGTGAGATGGAATTCCATCTGCTGGAAATGGATCGCGATCAGTTTGGTCGCCCTCAGCATACTCAGCGCGCCCTCGATGGTTCTCCAGCACTGGGTGGTGCCACCTACGGTATAGAGGCCATGCGCAAAATAGCGCCGCTGATGGACGCCATTAGCAGTGCCGCTAGGCAACAGAATTTACCCGTGGACACATTGATCAGCGAGTTTGGCGCCTCACAGTGTGAGATTAATTTACATCATCAGGACTCGGCCCTGCGGGCCTGTGATCAGGCCAGTATGTTGCGTCGAGCAATACGCGCTGTGGCCCAGGAGCAGGGTAAGCAGGCCAGCTTTATGGCCAAACCCTTTGCCAGTGAGGTGGGCAATGGTATGCATGTGCACTTTAGTCTGATCGACAGCAGCGGTAATAATGTCTTTGATAATGGCACCCCAGAGGGCAGTGAGCTGTTGCACCATGCAGTGGCCGGCTGTCTCGAAAATATGTCTGACTCCATCGCTATCTTTGCGCCGAATATTAATTCCTATAGACGCTTGGTACCCGGCTGTTACGCGCCTACATCACCCACCTGGGGTTATGAAAATCGCACTACGGCGCTGCGTATCCCAGCTGGTGATGGCCATGCCATGCGTATAGAACACCGAGTTGCAGGTGCCGATGCCAATGTCTATTTGACTGTGGCGGCCATGCTTGCTGCTGCGCTCCATGGCATTGAGAATAACTTGCTGCCGCCAGCGGCCACCACAGGTGATGCTGCAGAGCTGCAACTAGATCCGGAAACAGATCAAAAAGCGGAGCAACAGTTGCCACGCTTTTGGGGCGATGCGTTACAAGAATTTGAGCAGTCTGAGTTTATAGCGAATTATTTAGGTGCGGAATTTAAGACTGTCTATGCCCAGAGCAAGCGCAGTGAGAAAGCCGAGTTTGATAGTCGGGTGACAGTGTTAGAGTACGATTCTTATCTGTGAGGTTAGTGGACTAGGAAATTGCGGAGCTAAAAGAGGAGTTAACCTGCGGCTAAATTTTACGCTTTAACAGCAGGCTATCGATTTGATTTTCCGAGAGTTTGGTGCGCGCATAGGCCATGCTAGACGCGTCATCAAAAGGTCCAACCAGCACACGGTGCCATTTCTCGCCATTGCCTAGATCGATCAGTTCGACGCTGGCATTCAAATTCAGTAGCAACAGTTTCACCCGCCGACTCTCGGCATCATTGGCAATTTTAAAAGAACCGGCCTGCAGCAGATAGGCAAAGTTATCCTCTGGCTGCTCATCGTCGTTCGCTTCAGAGGCATTGTTGGGAACAATAATTTCGGTTTTTTTCAACAGCGTATAGAAGTCGAACTGTAACTCTGAGGCTTCAGCTTTCACAGTCTTGGTAACATCCTGAACCTTGGCGGTGGCGGTAGGGGCTTTGTCGATTAGGCTAGGTAGCAGGCTGGTTAAGATGGCGCCAAAAATTGTACCCAGAATAAATGCGGGCAGTGCCGAGGCGCGTTTAGCTGGCTGCTTGCCTCGCCCCGAGTTCCTTTTGGCATAATTTTGCGACATTCTTAAAGCTCCTAATTCGAGCGAGGATTGTAGGGGATGGAGGCACTTTTAAGCAAACAGCTTGAGTGACAAAATTGCCTTTTATACATTTTTTGTCCGGTCACAATTAAAGCTCCTGAGGATCCACATCAACACCCCAACGCACATGTCGCGCCATGGGTAATTTTTCTAATTCGAACACCAGCTGCGAGAGCAAAAAGTTTAAATCACTGCGTCGCCCACCACTAATTTGAAGTACGTAGCGATGCCGCGAATTGCGCCGCTCCATCAGTGCCGGCAGTGGGCCCAAATAATTGACGGTTTCGCCGGAGGGGGAAATTGCCTCGGCGCACTGTCGCGCCGACTGTAAAAAGGCTTCGGCATTCTGGGCGTGGGCGGCGTCGGCACGCACCAGAATCAATTGCTTGAATGGCGGCAGCTCGGACTGTTTGCGCTGTTTGTGCAGTATCTTGGCGTAATTGCTGTAGCTCTGTTGAGTTAAAACCTCGAGCAGAGGATGGTCGGGCTGATGAGTTTGCAGTATCACTTTTCCAGCCATCTTGCCGCGACCGCTGCGTCCGGCCACCTGAGTCAGCAACTGCCCAAGGCGCTCGTGACTGCGAAAGTCCGGGCTCATTAAGCCGCTGTCGGCATCGAGCACGGCAACCAGGGTGATGTTGGCAAAATGATGTCCTTTGGCAAGCATCTGGGTGCCCACCAGAATGCAGGGGGCGCCACTGTCAACAGTGTCATACATGGCCTGCATGGCATTTTTCTTGCGCGTGGTGTCGCGATCGATACGCAGCACCGGTGTGTCTGGGAAGCATTCTTGCAGCCAGGCTTCGCTGCGCTCGGTACCATCCCCTGCGGCCACCATGCGATCGCCGCGACAGCTGGGGCACCAGTGCAGCAGTCCACGTTTATAGTTGCAGTGGTGACAGAGCAGGCGCTGATGGCGACGGTGCACGGTCAGGCGGGCATCACAGTTGGGACACTCGGCGCAGAAGCCGCAGTAATGGCAGAGCATGGCTGGAGCAAAGCCGCGGCGATTGAGAAAAACCAATACCTGCTGCTTGTTGTGAATGGCCTCGCGAATAGCATTTAAGGTGGAGGCGGCAACGCCACTCTCCACATGCTCAGTCTTCAAATCGACCATGGACCAGGTAGGTGGTTTAGCATCGCCAGCTCGAGTATTTAAGATCAGATGTTGATAGCGCTTTTTCTCACAGTTGTAGAGTGATTCCAGTGAGGGCGTGGCAGAGCCGAGAATTATTGGGATCTTTTCCTGCTTGGCGCGAATAACCGCGAGATCTCGTGCCGAATAGCGAAAGCCGTCCTGCTGTTTATAGGACTGATCATGCTCTTCATCGATAATAATAATTCCCGGGTTTTTCATCGGCGTAAACACAGCGGATCTGGTACCCAAAAGAATCGCCGCTTCGCCCGTCGCAGCCTGAGTCCAAGCGTCCAGACGATCCTGATCCGTGAGCCCGGAATGCATCATCGCCACTTCCACATTAAAGCGATCGCGAAAACGTTTTTCGGTCTGCGGAGTCAGGCTAATCTCGGGAATCATCACTAGGGCTTGGCGACCATAGCGAATGACTTTTTCAATACACTGGAGATAGATCTCCGTTTTGCCACTGCCGGTGACGCCGTCGATAAGCCAGGTATTAAAACCGTGGCAGTCGATGGCATCCATGGCTTCCTGTTGTGATGGGTTGAGCTTTAATGGTTGCTCAAGCAGCAGATTATCCAGATCGACCTTTTGGGGGCCTATGCAGATCAGCTCGGCAATGCCTTTTTCTTCGATGCGCTGGAGCGTTGCCCGAGTATAAAATTTCAGTATATTGCCCTGTCTTGTCAGGGGTTTTTCTAATAGCTCATTGAGCAGGGCGCGCTGCTTGTGCAATCGGCCACCACGGAGCATCTCCTGACCGCGCTCTTTACCGACGTCTGTAACCTTCCACCATTTGCTTACCTTGGGCTGCGGCAGAGACTGTCCTAGTCGCAAGCGCACGGGCAGGGCGTTGAACAGGGCGTCGCCTATGGGGTGGTGATAATAGTTGGCGGCCCAGATAAACAGCTTAAAAAGCGATTCGGGTAATAGCGGTTCGGCGTCTATAACAGCGAGAACTGGCTTGAGTTTTTCGATGGGAAAGTCACTTTTTTTGGTCTGTTCTATGACCAGACCAATCACTTCTCGCTTGCCAAATGGCACGCTCACTCGGCAGCCGCGCTGGGGTGGAGCAGCGGCGAATTCATCGGTTACCAGATAGTCAAAGGTTCGCCGCAGGGGCGAGAGAACCGCAACCCGAACAATTAAAGGCTTGGCGCTGCTTGGGGGCTTAGAATGGGGCATAATAAAAGTTGAGAATTCCTTTTGTAACCGAGTTCATTTCTGCTAGAATCCGCGCTCTTTAGAAATGGCCTGCCGTGCCATACAAGAGTTGGGTCGTTTTACCAGCTGATTGATAGGGTGGCGG
>Ga0307488_10001288_pt1 | contig 20902 bp, 17 predicted proteins | sample SB02metaG_FD_202248 | JGI IMG/M metagenome (GOLD analysis project Ga0307488, IMG submission 202248) | Sea-ice brine microbial communities from Beaufort Sea near Barrow, Alaska, United States - SB 0.2 | ecosystem: Environmental > Aquatic > Marine > Coastal | place: USA: Alaska | collected... | reverse complement strand
CAAAATCAGGCCATTTATTTCTGACTACTCTCCACACGAAGCCAGATTGAAAAACTTTTTTACTAAACTCAGCTAAAAATCTGTCATCTCCGACCTTGCTAAGTACTTTGTTTGACAAGGGTTTGTTTAAGCCCACGGCCAAAGCTTGTGGGCCGCCTTTACGTTCACAAGCGCGCTGATAGATGGCATTAAACTTTTCTAGGTTGTGCATATATATTTACTCTAAATAATTGAAGTCGCAGCAAAGCCGCTGAATACCAAACCCAATGAGCATATAAGTAATGCAAAATTGGGTTGAGGGATCAAAAACAATGCCGCGACAGATTCAATAGCAACGAGTAAATTAAGCTGCAATTCCTGAATGGCGTAATAATGCATCTACTTTGGGTTCGCGCCCTCTGAAAGCCACAAACATTTCCATGGGCTCCTTACTTCCACCCATCTCTAAAATGTTAGTCAAGAAGTCACTGCCTGTTTGTTGATTAAAAATACCTTCTTCTTCAAACCGGCTAAATGCATCAGATGACAGCACTTCAGCCCATTTATAACTGTAATAACCCGCTGCGTAACCACCTGCAAAAATATGCCCGAAGCTATTTTGAAAACGATTAAAACTAGGTGGGATAATCACCGCCACTTGTTTGCGCACTTGGTTTAAAAATTGTTGAACGTTAGTTTTTCCTGCAACAAAATTTTCGTGCAGGCTAAAATCAAACAGACTGAATTCTAACTGCCTAAGCATTTGCATGGCTGATTGAAAGTTTCGTGCAGCTAACATGTTGTCTAACAAAGTTTGAGGCAGTGCTTTGCCTGTTTCGAAGTGCCCAGAAATAAAGTTCAAGGCCTCTGGTTGCCAGCACCAATTTTCTAAAAATTGACTCGGTAATTCTACTGCATCCCAAGCAACGCCGTTGATGCCTGATACACCACCTACGTTTATTTTGGTTAACATATGGTGTAGACCATGGCCAAATTCATGGAATAAAGTGACTACTTCATCGTGGGTAAATAATGCAGGATTGTCGCCTACTGGACCATTAAAATTACAGGTTAGATAAGCCACTGGATATTGCTGACTGCCATCTACTTTTTGTCTGCGTACTTGGCATTCGTCCATCCAAGCGCCGCCGCGCTTTTTCTCACGGGCAAATAAATCTAAATAGAAACTGCCACGAAGCTCGCCTGTTTGGTCATGAATATCATAAAAACGCACATCTTTGTGCCAAGTTTCAACATCGTTACGGCCAGTAATTGTCAAGTTGTATAAACGGGACACCACTTCAAACAATCCTTTTACTACCTTGTTTTCGGGAAAATAAGGGCGTAATTGTTCATCAGAGATTTTATAAGTTTGCTCTTTCAGTTTTTCGCTATAATAAGCAAAATCCCAAGCCTGCAATTTAGCTGCTTGATAGTGTTCCTTGGCAAAAGCTGTCAGTGTATCGATATCTTGTTGCGCTTGGGGTTTGGAGCGCTTGGCTAAATCTTGTAAGAAACCATTCACTTGTTCACCAGAATTAGCCATTTTACTGGCAAGTGAATAATCTGCAAAATGTTTAAAGCCTAATAACTGCGCTAGCTCTTGGCGTAATGTTAAGGTTTCATTGATAATTTCTGTATTATCCCATTTACCTGCATTGGGTCCTTGGTCAGACGCTCGTGAGGTATAAGCACGATACATTTCTTCACGTAACTCACTACTATTGGCGTGGGTCATAACTGGTAAATAGCTTGGGATGTCCAAAGTAAACAACCAACCTTCTAGGTCTTTGCTTTCGGCTAATTGTTTGGCTGCACCTAGAGCAGATTCTGGTAAACCAGATAATTCAGCTTGGTCAGTAATATGTTTTTGCCAACCTAAAGTGGCGTCCATCACATTATTGCTAAAGGTCGAGCCTAAATCAGACAAGCGACTTTTCACCTCGGCATACCGGGCTTTTTTGGTATCATCTAAAGCTACACCTGACAATTTGAAGTCGCGGATAGCTTGGGTAATCACTTTTTGTTGTGCTTCTGACAAGTCAGAAAATTCAGCGCTAGCTTTAATTTTGCAATAGGCGTCATAAAGCTTGGTGTTTTGACCTACCCAAGTGCCATATTCAGACAAAGCAGGCAAACACGCATCATGTGCTTCACGCAATTCATCGTTGCTAATTACAGAATTCATGTGAGAAACCGGAGACCATTTTCGGCTCAGTTCGTCGTCTATTTCTTCAATGGGTGCCACTAGGCCATCCCAACTATATTGACCTGAATTCAGCACTTCAGTAATTTTTGTTTTGCAGGCCTCGATGGCCTCTTCGATAGCAGGTTGAATATGCTCAGGTTTAATAGCTGAGAATTGCGGTAAGCTAGATAGATCAGTAATTGGATTGGTCATAAAGTATTTTTCTCTGCTAGGGTATAAGAAAGAAGTTGGGTTGCATTAAGCAAATCTCAAGAGTTGACTGGCGGTTCCAGCAGATAATTTTAGCCGCGAAGTAATTTAATCATAACAACTAGGTTCTTTTTACATTCACAACACGTATCGATTAGATAGATTGACTCAATTGAAAAATTGCGGTGTTATTTTTGTGTGATAAGCATTATCTTCGAGCGATTATTTTTAACTGAATATTTTAACTAGGCAGACTCATGGCAGATTTTGATTATATATGTATTGGTGGTGGCAGTGGCGGTATTGCATCGGCAAACCGCGCGGCTAAACATGGTAAGAAAGTAGCATTGGTAGAAGCTAACGCAATTGGTGGCACTTGTGTCAATGTGGGTTGCGTACCAAAAAAAGTGATGTGGTTTGGCGCACATGTTGCCGAGGCAATTAATCTGTATGCACCTGATTATGGTTTTGATGTCACCGTGAATAGCTTCAATTGGCAAACGTTAGTCAATAGCCGAGAAGCTTACATTAAGCGTATTCACGCTAGTTATGGCAGTGGTTTTGAAAAAAATGGGGTGACACTTATCAATGGTTTTGCGAAATTTGTTGATAAAAACACCATCGAAGTGAACGGCAAACAGTACACCGCTGAGCATATTCTTATCGCCACAGGTGGTCGTCCTATTTTTCCTAACATTATTGGCTCCGAACTAGGCATCGATTCTGATGGTTTCTTCGACCTAACAGAGCAGCCGAAACGTGCAGTTGTGGTTGGCGCAGGTTATATCGCTGTGGAGCTGGCTGGTGTAATGCACGCATTAGGTACAAAAACTGACTTAGTGGTGCGTAAACATGCTCCACTTCGTAGCTTTGATACTATGTTGTCTGAGACCTTGGTAGAGCTTATGGCTCAAGATGGTCCTACGTTGCATACCCACGCCACACCTACTCAGGTGATAAAAAACCCTGATGGCTCTTTAACCATTGAATTTGCAAACGGTGAATCAATCGAAACTGATTGTGTGGTTTGGGCTATTGGCCGTGAGCCAGCAAACGATAAAATTGGCTTGGAGAATACTGGCGTTGAGTTAAACGAAGGTGGATACGTTAAAGTCGACAAATTCCAAAATACTAACGTCGATGGTATTTATGCAGTGGGCGATAACATCGGTTATGTTGAACTTACACCTGTAGCAGTTAAATCTGGACGTTTGTTATCTGAGCGCTTATTTAATGGCCAAACAGACGCCCATATGGACTACAGCCTAATTCCAACAGTCATTTTCAGTCACCCACCTATTGGCACCATTGGTTTAACTGAAGCAGAAGCTAATGAGCAATACGGTGAAGATAACATCACTGTGTACAATTCAGGTTTTGCTGCAATGTATACAGCCGTGACCAAGCACCGTCAAATGACGCGTATGAAGTTGATTTGTGCAGGCGAAGATCAAAAAGTAGTCGGATTGCACGGCATAGGGGCAGGCATGGATGAAATACTCCAAGGCTTTGGTGTGGCCGTCAAAATGGGTGCAACTAAAGCTGACTTTGATTCTTGTGTGGCGATACATCCAACTTCTGGTGAGGAGTTTGTTACTCTAAATTAGGGTAGCGTTTTGTATCCTAGAAGGTTTAATGTGAGTAAATAAAGAGAAGCCTGAAAATATCGTTGCGGTATTTCCAGGCTTTCTCAATTCTATCTAACCTTGCATGCTCTCTAAGGTTTTGCCCTTTGTTTCCTTGACCATTTTTATAACAAAAATCACCGATAACAATGCGCATAGTGCATAAAATCCATAAGCACTGGCTAAGCCAATAGTGGTTAGCATAATTGGGAACATCATAGTAATCGCAAAATTGGCTATCCACTGAGCAAATCCTGCAACAGCCAACCCAGAACCACGGATTTGGTTAGGGAACATTTCACCCAACAATACCCACATCACTGGACCCCATGACAAGTTAAAGAAAAACACATAGGCATTGGCTGCGACCAAAGCCAAGGTGCCATTTTCACCTAATATTAAATTACCATTTTCCGCTACATCTGCATTGGCGAATACCCAGACAAGAGTAAGCAAGGTAATACTCATGCCTATTGATCCGATGATCAAAAACGAACGCCTTCCAAGCTTGTCGATCAAGCTAATGGTTATGATGCAGGCAATAATACTCACAGCGCCAACAATCACATTAATCATGAGTGATTCTGAAAATCCTACGGCTTGCCATAATACCGCACCATAATAAAACACCACATTGATACCCGCTAATTGCTAAAACATGGCCAAACCCATTCCCACCCAAACAATAGTTCTGACTTTTCCACCCGAGACCAAGTCAGATAATTTTGGTTGATGGCTATTTGCTGAATAGTGGCGAGCCGACCGCGCATTCTGAGAGGTGCGATTTCGGCTATGTATGCAGGGGCCATTAAGTACGCAGCACCTACAGCAAGGTGTTATTGCCGGCTATTTCCTTTGGTGCTTGAAAAATAGATTTAGAGAGCCACTATCGTTGAGCTTGAACAAGTGGCATAACATGTTAGCTAAATTAGCCTCTATGGGACGTATGGCGTTAACCAATTATATTATGCCCTCGATAATTTTAAGCAGTGTATTCTATGGTTATGCTGGTGGCTTATATGACGAGATATCTCGCGCACCACAAATTTTAATTGTATTTGCAATAGTGGCAATACAAATCCCATTGTCTAGCTGGTGGTTAAAGCACTATCCGTTTGGTCAATTGGAATGGTCATGGCGTTCGTTGACTTATCAAACACGCCAGCCTTTTAGAGTGATACCTAGCTAAGTATTTTCTGGAATTGAAATGTTCTAAAAAGTAGAACTAACTAAGCTAATTATTACGTTATTTTTTCATTAATATCGCAAGTATACTTTCCTCATCAACTTAGAAGAGGAAGGCATTATGTTCGTTTTAAGACCATCATCACAACGCGGAAGCGCAGACCATGGCTGGTTAAACAGCCAGCATAGTTTTTCCTTTGCCAATTATTATGACCCTGCACATATGGGTTTTTCTGCACTGCGGGTGATCAATGAAGATACTGTTCAGCCTAGTATGGGGTTTGGCATACATGGTCACCGAGACATGGAGATTATCAGCTACGTACTCGAAGGTGATATCGCCCATAAAGATAGCCAAGGAAATGTCAGAACCTTGCCCGCGGGGGAATTCCAATTGATGTCGGCAGGAAGCGGTATTAGCCACAGTGAATACAACCATTCTGACAAAGACACATTGAAATTTTTACAAATTTGGATTGAACCCAATGTAAAAGGAGAAACGCCTGGATATCAGCAAAAGGACTTTGGTCAAAATGAAGGGTTAACGCATATTATTAGCCCAAATGGAGCTGTCGATACTTTGCAAGTCAAACAAGATATGCATGTGCATCAATTGATTTTAAGTACAGGACAGTCAACCCATTTAACTAACACGTTTCCCTATCAGTATGTGCATTTAGTCAGTGGGAAATTAGATGTCAATGGTGTTGAAATGGGGCCTGGAGATGGATTAAAGATCACTGATGAAGTCAAACTGGTCTTTAAATCAGTAGATGAAGAGGCAGTTCAAGCGTTAGTTTTTGAGCTGCCTTAGCTATGACAGTTTAAATGTGTTCTGATATTTTGGTTACATCTGTTAATCGAACAAATTAGACCTTAGACAAGTCAGGATGTCGGGTGGTGTTGAGTGAGACCCTTACTAGGTTAAATAGGAGTGAAAAGTATGTCGTCTGTTATGAATGTGTTTGATCTAGATTTTCCTTGGCAAACACAGGATCCTTTTTTATTTTGTGTGTATCACAAAGATAATTTCCCAAAAGGTAACGGAAAATCCGAACCTAAAGCTTCTTTGGTTGGACGCAATATCGGCCAAGACTTTAATTCGGTAGATGGTTGGAATATGTATCACGGTGAAACTGTACCTGGGTTTCCTGCTCACCCGCACCGTGGGTTTGAAACCATTACGGTCGTTAATGAGGGCATAGTCGATCATGCGGATTCGTTGAATGCCGCAGGGCGATACGGTGGCGGTGATACGCAGTGGATGACAGCTGGCAAAGGGGTTCAGCATTCTGAAATGTTCCCATTGGTGAACGAAGAGCAAGGTAATCCATTGGTGATGTTTCAAATTTGGATTAACCTGCCTGCGAAAAACAAAATGGTAGAACCACATTTTGCCATGCTTTGGGGTAAAGATACCCCCGTTGTGGAATGTGCCGATGTCAAAGGCAAGGTCAGTACGGTAAAAATTATCGCAGGGGAGTTCAACGGGTATCGACCGCCTTCACCCCCACCAGAATCTTGGGCTAATGATCCGGAAAATGGAGTGTGGGTGTGGAATATTAAAATGCCTAATAATGCTCAATTCACCTTGCCAGCCTGCAGCGCCGGGCTAAACCGTGTGCTGTATTTTTATAAAGGGCAAGCAGCGACGGTTGAAACAACGCCGATTAAATCGCAACAAGGTGTGCAGTTAATTTCAGATGCAGAGGTGATATTGCATTCTGGAGATGAAACATGTGAATTCTTATTGCTTCAAGGTCGCCCAATTGATGAACCCGTCGCTCGGTATGGCCCATTTGTCATGAATACCGAACAGGAAATTCAACAAGCATTTTCTGATTACCGTAAAGACCAGTTTGGTGGTTGGCCTTGGCCGAATACTGCCCCCGTGCATTTTGATGCTAAAGGGCGTTTTGCAAAACATGCCGACGGCACACTAGAAGAGCCAGATGTTTGATGGACGATGCTGCAGCCCCCACTTAAGTCGGCTATTTCATCAGTTTTGACACTGCCAGTTATACCTTGCTAACCCCTAACAACATTTATATGAGCTTCTCTTTTAAATGTTGTTGCATGAAATTATTTGCTGCCCAAATGTCGGTTAAAGGTTGATGGGTACTAGGTTGCACATGGGCGTATGGAAAGGGGCCAAACTCTGGGGTGATGGTAAAGGTTTTTTGACCTCTATTTTTGGCAAGGTTGATCACTTTTTGCCATAGATTGACATGATTATTTAAGTGGCCTGCCCACAGTTCGTCTTGAGGGTTGGTGACCTGTGGCCCTTCTTCAAAACCTACTCGCCCATGAATGTGATGAACGTGTGGAAAAATAGTGTCCAAACGAGTCAGTTGGTCGCTTAAGTCAGACTCATGCACCACCATCCAATGGCTGATATCCAAATTTAATTTTAATTCTGGTAACACTTTGATAATTTTTTCAGTATCGAATGTACTGAACGTGGGTCTAAATCGGTGGGTTTCATGGGTAATGGTTACATTGTATTTTTGTTCGAGTTTTAAGGCGTTTTCAAATAGACGCAAATTGTTTTCAAGGCTGAAAATATCTCGGCCGGTATGGGAATTAATAAGCACAGGGGAAAACTCAACCGCGCGCTCAATTTGAGTATTCATGCTTTTGAGATGGGCTTGAACGTTGTCTCCTTGAGTCGCTATACCGGTAATGATGTTGAGGCCGAGTTCGGCATGGGCTTTAAGGGTGGTGTCGGTATCAATCTCAAAGAATGGTAAGAACAGTTCGGTACCCTGATAGCCATCGTCAAAGCTGCGCTTTACTAGTTCATTAAAATCCTGCTCGTTATTACAGGGCGCTTCCCAAAAAGATTTATGAAAATTAAGTTTCATTTAGTGTTCTCGCAAATGAAGGCTGCTTGATAATGAGCAGCGTTGAGGATGTGGTTCTGTTTTGATTTCTTTAGGCCAGAGCGGTTAGTCACTTAAATTGATATTGGTATTTTTACTTAACAAACGATTTAAAACATAATCAAGCATCTGTTGCTGTTCGGCTAAGTGATTTTCGCCAAAGTTATCGGTTGAACGTTCTGCTTCAATATTGATATAGCGTATACCTGACTTTTGTGCGTAAACCGACAAAGAGCCGTCGTCTTGAGTTGGATCTGTGACAACTTGAGGGTGTTGCAATACGGCGTTCCAGCCACTTTGTTGCAAGGCATTAAAATCTTGCTGCTCGGTGACAAAAAACAGATCATCTTCGTCACCGTGTTGTTGACTCACAGCCATTATAAATGCGGCGCCGTCGGCTAATTTTTGCTGATATTGCAGAATGGATATATTACCCATTCCTTGTTTATTATCACCCGAATATCCTTGAGTATTGTTGTGTATAGCTAGCCAAGTGCTTGATGGCTCTGCGCCTCCCAAGCTGTTTACAATGAGCTTAGCCAGGGCTGCCGAAAGACGCATAGCTCGATGAAACACATAAGTATTGGTCCGCAATGTGGGGTTGTGTTTGATGATGTTTTTGCGCCTACCTAGTTCAGTGAAAATGCGATTAGGATCTATTTCAACTTCAAAAGGTTCAATGTCGAAGCGTATCAGGCGTTTACCGTCTTGGCGCAAGATAACAAACACTCCACTACGTTCAATAATTTGTTGGATAACATAATCATTGGCTACGTTCTCGTTTTCGTGTGGAGCAAAAAGCGCCAAATCAGGGTTGGTTGCAGCTTGCCCAATCACTTCAAGCTTTATGTTGGGCTGTGCAGGGAACAGGATAATCTGACTGAGCAGGAGAAAAATAAAATTCACTTTGGGCTTATCTACTGACATAAAAGATAACAAATGGAGCGGTAAATTAACAAAATTGATGTTCTGATACAAAGAAAATCTATTCCTGATTATTTATGCCGTAATATTCATCTAGTTAAGGGGGGCTGCTATCAGATTTCTGCAAATGACTGCCTAATTAATACGGCTCCACTTCTTAGGAGAGCCAAGTCATCACAAAATAGTAGCTGGGCTGTGCATTATAATGAGTGATTTGTGGTGTTTGATTAAACTCACAGTGATCCCTCGCCGATAAACGAAAGTTAATGATCGGGATGGATCTTTGTGGGCGTATGCTTGGGTTGAAAATCCATATCATATTGACAGCATAATTAGGATCACGCTACGAAAACACGGTCATTTTATATAAAGGTGGCTATTTCACTGAGTGGCTTTTTGTTAATAGCATGGTGTGGCACGGTGGCATCTTCTGCGGGATAACCCACAATCAACAACATATAGGGGCGTTCGTTATCTGGGCGGTCACATATTTTGGATAAAAAACTCATGGGTTTAGGGGTGTGAGTAAGGGTGGCCAAACCTGAGTGATGTAAGGCATTGATCAGAAAACCTGTCGCGATACCTACAGACTCATGTACATAGTAGTTATTTTGTTTATTGCCATCTTCTTGCTCAGTATTTTTTTGGCTGAAAATAGCAATCAGCCAAGGGGCATCTTCTAAATAAGGTTTATCGGCATCAGTGCCTAAGGGTTTGAGTGCGTCTAACCATTCATCTCCACCACGACCTTCATAAAACCCTCTTTCGTGTGCTTCGGCCTGCTCGCGCACTTGTGCTTTGACTTTCTTGGAATGAATAGCGACAAAATGCCAAGGTTGATGATTAGCCCCATTAGGCGCAGTGCCTGCGGCTTTGATACAGTTTTCGATGATAGTTTTAGCGACCGGACGGTCACTAAATTTGCGAATACTATGGCGACGTTTGATATCAGTATAAAATTGCTCGGAGCGCACCAGCATTTCTGCTGGTGGATATTCAATAAAATCATTTAAGGGTGATGCATCATGTTCTTGCATTTTGCGTCTCTTTTTTTTAGCCACTGTATTTTATCGAGACGCCTTTTGCCAGAAGTTAACTTTATGCTACCTTCAATGACGCCTCGCGACTAGATAGATATTCGTTATATGTACCTTGGAAATTAATGATTTCGTGATCAGTAATTTCTATGACACGAGTGGCTAAAGACGAAACAAATTCTCTGTCGTGGCTCACAAAAATTAGCGTGCCATCGAATTTTTTGAGTGCGTTGTTTAAAGCTTCAATCGCTTCCATATCCATGTGGTTGGTAGGTTCGTCCATTATTAATACGTTGATATCCGACATCATTAACTTGCCAAACAACAAACGGTTCTTTTCACCACCCGAGCAGACCTTGGCTTTTTTATTAAAATCGTCAGCGGTAAATAATAAGCTACCCAATAAACCACGAACGGCTAAGTCATCGTGTTTTGGAGTACGCCACTGTGACATCCAATCAAACAAAGTAAGATCAGTGTCGAAGTCGGCAGTGCTGTCTTGTGGGCAATACCCTATGCTGGCATTTTCAGACCATTTGACGACACCACTAGTGGCTTGTAAATCATCAATCAAACAACGTAATAGGGTGGTTTTACCTGCGCCATTTTCACCGATTATGGCTAGTTTTGCGCCGGCTTCTAAAATTAAGTCCGCATTGTTAAATAGCGGTTTGTCATCAAATTCATGACTCAACTGCTCGAGGATCAAAGCCTGACGATGCAATTTTCTATGCTGTTTAAGCATGATTTTAGGTGTGCGGCGACTGGATGATTTCACTTCGTCTAAGGTGATTTTCTCCATTTTCTTAGCGCGAGAAGACGCTTGTTTAGCTTTAGATGCATTGGCCGAGAAACGATTCACAAAAGCTTGTAACTCATCTATTTCAGCGCTTTTCTTGGCATTTTCTGTGTGTAATTGTTCTTGAATCAATGATGATGCCGCTTGATAAGCTTCATAGTTACCAGGATAAATGCGCAATTCGCCGTAATCAATATCTGCCATATGAGTACATACTGAATTCAAAAAGTGCCTATCGTGCGAAATAATGATCATGGTGCATTTGCGTTCGTTAAGCACTCCACCAAGCCAATTGATAGTATAGATATCAAGGTTGTTGGTTGGTTCATCTAACAGCAAAATATCTGGATTTGAGAATAATGCTTGGGCTAATAACACTCGCAATTTCCAACCGGGTGCTACCTGTGCCATGAGTCCAAAATGGTAGTGCTCGGCGATACCTGCCTGTAATAATATTTCACCGGCTCTAGATTCAGCTGTATAGCCGTCCATTTCGGCAAATTGGGTTTCCAACTCTGCGACATGCATACCGTCAGCTTCACTCATTTCTGGTTTCGAGTAGATGGCATCGCGCTCTTGTTTAACCTTCCAAAGTTTAGCATCACCCATGATCACGGTGTCGACCACTGTGTATTCTTCAAAGGCGAACTGGTTTTGGCTTAGTGTTCCGACTTTATCGCCAGGCGTAATCGACACATTACCGGCGCTTGGCACTAAGTCGCCACTGAGAATTTTCATGAATGTGGATTTGCCACAGCCGTTAGCACCAATCAGTCCGTAGCGATTGCCGTGGCCAAATTTAGCCGAGATGTTTTCAAACAAAGGCGCAGCGCCAAATTGCATGGTGATATTTGCAGTAGAAATCAAAAGTAGGTCGTCCAGAATTAAAATTAATCGATATGTTTGCCAAGCGGCTCTGTGCCATCGGGTAAACAAAGGCCGCGCATCATACGGAAATGTGACGCTAAAGTCGAGCCGAATTGATGATTATTTATACAGGCTGGTATAATTGTACTTCTTATAAACTGCTTGGTAGCATTATCATGCGCACAAATTTGTAATGGATTGTATATGACTCTTAGCTTTAATTTAAAATCGGTTGTTGTGGTGGTGTTCATACTTTTAGTATCTTCATGTGCATCGCCACCGCCGCCCGTTAGCGAAATTGACCGATTAACTGCCAGAGCAGAGCGAGTTGAAATTATTCGCGATGATTTTGGGGTGCCACATATCTACGGCAAGACAGATGCAGACGCGGTATTTGGTTTGTTGTATGCCCAAGCAGAGGATGACTTTAAGCGGGTAGAGCGCAATTATATTTGGGCCATCGGCAGACTGGCAGAAGTGGAAGGCGAAAAAGCATTGTACAGTGACTTGCGTGCGCGTTTATTTATGTCTGTCGAACAAGCAAAGTTAGATTATCAAAATTCTCCTGCAGCACTTAAAGCGCTATGTGATGCCTTCGCTGACGGTCTCAATTATTATCTCGCCACACATCCAAACGTCAAACCCGCTTTGCTGACAAAGTTTGAACCTTGGATGCCAATGTTTTTTTCTGAAGGTTCAATCGGTGGCGATATTGAACAAATTTCAGAGAAAGGAGTAGCAGCCTTTTATGGAGACAAAGCGGTTCATCAAGATACTCCAGATTTAGCTATGGTTGAGCCTAGCGGTTCAAATGGGTTTGCTATTTCGGGTAAGTTGACAAAATCCGGTGATGCCATGTTATTGATTAATCCACATACCTCTTTTTACTTTCGACCAGAAGTACATGTGGTTAGTGAGGAAGGGTTAAATGCCTACGGTGCAGTGACGTGGGGGCAGTTTTTTGTGTATCAGGGATTTAACCAGAAAAATGGTTGGATGCACACTTCGACCCGTGCAGATTTTATGGATGAATATATTGAAACCATTATTGAACGTGGTGAAGATTTATATTATCTATACGAAGGTGAGGAATTGCGCGTTGATACCGCAAACGTAACCTTAAAGTACCGCGATGCAGACACGTATAAATTTAAAACCTTCCCTACTTTTAGCACCCATCATGGGCCAGTAACGCATATGGTGGATGGGCAATGGGTAACAACAAGGATAAATTGGGATCCTGTTAATGCCTTACAACAGTCATTTACCCGAACAAAAACAGCTAACCATGCCGAATTTCGGGCTATGATGGATATGCGCACTAACTCATCAAACAACACCGTTTATGCGGATGCTGATGGCAATATCGCTTATTATCACGGTAATTTTATCCCCAAGCGCGATCCTAGCTTTGATTATTCACAGCCGGTGAGTGGCTCCAACAAAAAGACAGACTGGAAGGGTCTGCACACAGTAGATGAAACTATTAGCATACTTAATCCTGCTAATGGTTGGATCCAAAATGCCAATTCCACTCCCTTTACTGCAGCTGCTGAATTCAGTCCTAAAGCGGAAGATTATCCGACTTATATGGCCCCCGATCCTGAAAATTTCAGAGGCATTCACGGGGTTCAAGTACTAACAGGCCAATTTGATTTTACTTTAGATAAGTTAATTGAGGTGGCTTATGACCCCTATTTACCAGGATTTAAAACGCTTATAACGGGACTTATTGATGCATATGACAAATCACGTAAGCCGCTTAGAGCTCTAGAGGAACCTATTAATGTGCTGCGCCAATGGGATTATCGAGTATCTGTGGATTCTGTTGCTATGTCTTTGGCACATTATTACGGCATGCAATATTTGGCTGAAGGTAAGCGTCCTGATGGTAAAAGCTTTATGCAAATAATTGAACATTTTGGTAATGGCTCGCTGCGCTCAGAGAAATTAACAATCTTTGATTCGGCAGTAGAAAAGCTGACTGCAGATTTTGGGCAGTGGAATACTCCTTGGGGTGACATCAACCGATTGCAGAGGCTTACAGGCGATATAGATTTGCCTGTAGATGATACACAACCGAGTATTCCAATCGGCATGGCATCAGGGCGATGGGGTGCATTAGCTGCTTTTGGAGCGCGCAGTGTCAATGGCAGTAAAAAGCTTTATGGCTATCGCGGTAATAGTTTTGTGGCTGTGGTGGAATTTGGCGATAAGGTAAAAGCCAAATCGTTATTGGCAGGCGGCCAAAGTGGTGATCCAACATCACCACATTTTTACGATCAGGCTCAGCGGTACGCTCAAGGACAATTTAAAGATGTGGCATATTATAAGGATGAGGTATTGGAGCGAGCCGTTGAGAGATATCGGCCTGGCAACCGCGAGAAGTCTGACACGAAATGATAATGTGATTTATAGAAAATAGAGTGAGATGAAGACGATGTTTTTTTATCATAGATTGTTAAATTTAGAGCCTACAACCTCGTAAATAAGCCTTGCTGCAAGCTTAGCTGTTCTATTATCAATGTCATAATTGGGATTCATTTCGGCAATATCAGTAAGTTGCCAGTTGTAGTGAAACGCAGATTGTGACTGAGCAATCCAGTGCAACATGTTGATCACAAATTCCACCGAAATACCCAAAGCACTGGGTGCACTGACGCCAGGCGCAATACTTGAGGGAAATGCATCTAGGCAAACAGTGACATACAGCTCATCTATTTCAGCTAACATTGGCTCAAGTAATTGTTTGGCCGCGTCAAGATTACAATCAATATCCAGTAGATACCGTGTTTGAGTTTGTTTGGCATAGGTAAATAATGCTGAGGTATTAGAGGATCCAGCCACACCTAAGCAGGCATAATGAAACGGCTGATGGTGAGCTTGGCAATATTCAGCAATCTGCCTAAAAGGAGTACCTGAACTGGTTTGTTTCGCAGGATTACGTAGGTCAAAGTGGGCATCAAAATTAATGATGCCAATTTTTTTGTTGGTGTTAGCAGCAAGATGCTGAACCAAACCTTGGTAACTGCCCCAAGCAATTTCGTGTCCGCCACCTAAGCCAATCACAAATGAATTTTCACCTAGGCTCTTGGCGATTTGCTGGGCATATTGAGTTTGGGCATCGGCCAAATGAGTTGCAGCAACGATATTGCCTGCATCCCTTACATCACAATCTGCATGCCAAGCTAAGTTAGCTAGTGCATTACGTATGACATTTGGACCTTTGGCTGCTCCAACCCTGCCTTTATTAGCGGCCACACCTAAATCACATTCAAAACCAAGCAGACTGCAACTATTGGTTGGTTGAATATTATCCATCACCTGATGCCATCGCAGTCCGTTTTGACCCTCTTCAGTATCTTTACGGCCTTGCCAATGGTAGGTTTTTTCTAAGGTAGTCACAATGCTTAGCACTCCCTTCCAGCGAACCACTTAGCAGCTGGCCTATGCTGGTTAATACCATAAACCAGCTCTGCCGGGTGTTCGATATCCCACAGGCATAAGTCTGCATCCATCCCGGTTTGAATTTGGCCTTTGTTTGCAATATCTAGTGCTTTGGCAGCATGCAGGGTGACACCTTGAAGTACTTCTTCTGGAGTCAAACCAAACAACACACTCGCCATATTCATTATGGTTAAAATGGATGCAATAGGTGAACTACCAGGATTTAAATCGGTGGCTATCGCCATAGGAACCTTGTTGGCCCTGAGTGCGGCTACAGGCGGTTTTTGGGTTTCACTAAGATAATAAAATGCGCCGGGTAACAACACAGCAACCGTACCCGATTGTTTTAGTGCGGGGATATCTTTAGGGTCTAAATATTCAATATGGTCGACAGAGATGGCACCAAACTCAGCTGCAAGTTTGGCACCCTTTAAATCAGAGAGCTGTTCAACATGGGCCTTCACATTGAGTTTGTGGGTTTTAGCGGCTTCAAAAATCTTGCGGCATTGTGCGGGTGAAAAACCAATGCTTTCACAAAATACATCGACACAGTTTGCCAATTGTTGTTGAGCGACAACAGGTATCACTTGATCGCAAATAAATTGTACATAGTCATCTGGGTTGGAACGATATTCTTTAGGGACAGTGTGAGCACCGAGATAAGTGGGAATAATATTGACAGGTAAATGCTCAGCAATTTGTTTGGCAACGTTGAGCATTTTTAATTCGGTGTCCAAATCTAAACCGTAACCCGACTTCACTTCGATACAGGTCACCCCTTCTTCAACTAATCTCGCAGCGCGTTTAATGGCACTAGTGAGTAGGGTTTGTTCAGATGCTTCTCTGGTGGCATTCACCGTACCTTGAATACCTCCGCCTTGTTGGGCTATTTCAGTATAGGTTTTGCCTTGTAGTCGTTGCTCAAACTCATTGGCTCTATTGCCGCCATAAACCAGATGGGTATGACAGTCGATAAACCCGGGTAGTAACCATTTGTTTTCGCCATCGACTTTTTTACTACTCTGGTAGGACGTGTCAGAACTATCGAATATGGCGAGTACTTTGCCGTCTTTTATGGCAACACAAGATTGACTAAGTATGCCGTAACTTTTGCCGTTTTTTTGCATCGAAGCAATACGCACATTCTCTATTACTACATCACACTGCTTAGTCATGGGTTATACCCTTTATTTAATATACATATGAGTTTACTTGTACATACTTGTATATACAAGTATGTACAAGTGTATTAATATCATTTTATTCTTACATACTGGGTGGGTTGATGATGGATAATAAATCTTCGGTGCAAGCCAGATTTGTACAAATTAAGTCTGCATTATTAGACAAAATTGAACGTGGCGACATGTGCCCAGGTGACAAAGTGTTGTCAGAAAATAAGCTGGCAGCTAGTTTTGGTGTGAGTCGTATGACGGCTCGTCGTGCTTTATCTGAATTGGTAGTGGAGGGCATTTTGGCACGGTCTCAAGGTGTAGGTACCTTTGTTTCTGACAGCCGACCCATGAGTTCGATTCTTGAAATACGCAGCATAGACGACGAGATCATTCAGCGCGGACATCGCTATTCAAACAAAGTGTTAGGCGTGCATACAATACATGCATCTGAACGACAAAGTGTTTGGTTGGGAGTTTCGGCTAATAGTTTAGTTTTTCATACTAAGGTTGTGCATATGGAAAACGAGCTTGTTATTCAATTAGAAGACAGATTAGTGAATCCTGCCTTAGCTCCTCAATATATTGAACAAGACTTTATACACACTACAGCGAATCATTATTTGAGCAAAGTAGCGCCTCTGACTCAGGCCGATCATTCTGTTGAAGCTATATCCCCCAATAAAGAATTAGCCGATATATTAGAAATTGATATCACCCAGCCTTGTTTGAAAATAAGTCGCCGCACCTACTCAAGTAAAGGCATTGTCAGTTATGCCCGCTTATATCATCCAGGCAACCGCTATCGAATAGGTGGTCACCTTGATTTTCACCCTTCTAATTAGGACATTTTTATGAATCGATATGATCCCAGTCGCACTATCCGTGCACCTAGAGGCAATCAACTCAACGCCAAAAGTTGGCAGACAGAAGCGCCCCTTAGAATGTTGATGAATAACCTTGACGTGGAAGTGGCTGAACATCCCCATAGTTTAGTGGTGTATGGCGGCATTGGCCGCGCTGCGAGAGACTGGCAGAGTTATGACAAAATTGTTGAAGTACTCAAACGGCTGAATACTGATGAAACCTTGCTCATCCAAAGTGGTAAACCCGTAGGTGTGTTTCCTACTCACGAAAATGCACCGCGGGTTATTATTGCTAATTCAAATTTAGTACCACACTGGGCAAACTGGGAACACTTTAATGCGTTAGATAAACAAGGCTTGATGATGTATGGTCAAATGACAGCAGGATCTTGGATATACATCGGTTCACAGGGAATTGTTCAGGGCACTTATGAAACCTTTGTCAGTGTGGCAAAACAACATTTTAATGGTGAAGCCAAAGGCCGCTGGATATTAACCGGTGGTTTGGGCGGTATGGGAGGTGCGCAACCCCTTGCAGCCACTATGGCTGGTTTTTCCATGTTAGCAATTGAAGTGGACGAAAGTCGCATCGATTTTCGTATAAAAACTGGGTACTTAGATAAAAAAGCCCAAAATATCGACCATGCGATTGATTTACTAAACCAAGCCAAATTGGCGGGAGAGGCTGTTTCTATTGGTTTGTTGGCGAATACTGCGGACGTTTTCCCCGAATTAGTAACACGAAATATCACCCCAGATGTAGTGACTGACCAAACCAGCGCTCATGATCCATTGAACGGATACTTACCTAAAGGGTGGAGTTTGCAGCAAGCTGTAAACATGCGGCAATCCGATGAACAAGCAGTAGTCAAAGCGGCTAAACAATCTATGGCTGTGCAGGTTAAAGCCATGTTAGACCTGCAAACCAAAGGTGCAGTTACCCTCGATTACGGCAACAACATTCGGCAAATGGCGTTAGAAGAGGGCGTAAAAAATGCCTTTGATTTCCCAGGGTTTGTACCTGCCTACATCAGGCCTTTATTTTGCAAAGGCATAGGTCCATTTCGTTGGGTGGCATTATCTGGCGATCCAGAAGATATCTATAAAACCGACGCAAAAGTAAAAGAATTAATACCAGATAACGCGCACTTACATCAATGGTTAGATATGGCCAAAGAGCGCATTCAGTTCCAAGGTTTACCTGCACGTATTTGTTGGGTGGGTTTAGGCGAAAGGCAAAAACTGGGATTGGCCTTTAACGAAATGGTCAGAACCGGTGAACTATCTGCTCCCATAGTGATTGGCCGCGATCACCTAGACTCAGGCTCCGTTGCCTCCCCTAACCGTGAAACGGAAAACATGTTAGATGGCTCTGATGCCGTATCAGATTGGCCGATACTTAATGCACTTCTAAACACCGCTGGTGGCGCAACATGGGTAAGTTTGCACCATGGAGGCGGCGTAGGTATGGGTTTCAGTCAGCATTCTGGCGTGGTTATTCTGTGTGATGGCACTGAAGATGCAGACAAGCGTATCGCTAGAGTGTTACACAACGATCCTGCCACAGGCGTTATGCGCCATGCCGACGCAGGCTATGATGTGGCTAAAGAATGTGCCAGAAAGCACAATTTAGACCTACCCATGTTAGACAATGAGGAAGATAAGTAATGGAACGCATTGTAATTCAACCGGGCCAACTCACCTTATCCCAACTAAGAGACGTGCATCGTCAACATATCCCTATTGCTTTATCACCAGATGCTCACGACGCCATTCACCAAGCAGAAAAGGTTGTGCTAGATGTGATTGCACAAGACAGAACTGTGTATGGGATCAATACTGGTTTTGGTTTATTAGCTAACACCAAAATTGATGTGTCGGAGTTAGAACTTTTGCAACGCAGCATAGTGTTGTCACATGCTGCTGGTATTGGCAATTTTATGTCTGAAGATGTAGTGCGTTTGTTGTTGTTACTTAAAATAAACTCGCTGTCACGTGGTTATTCAGGTATTCGCCTGCAAGTGATTGAAGCCCTGATTACCTTGTACAACAAAGAAATCTACCCTGCTATTCCTGAAAAAGGTTCGGTGGGTGCTTCGGGTGATTTAGCGCCACTGGCCCACATGAGTGTAGTGCTCTTAGGAGAAGGCGAAGTTATCTATCAAGGCACGCGAATTTCAGCAGAACATGCCTTAAAAATAGCGGGACTTGAGAAAATCGCACTCGCACCTAAGGAAGGATTGGCCCTACTCAATGGGACTCAGGCGTCTACAGCTTTTTCCCTAAGAGGTCTGTTTTGTGCCGAAAATGCATTAAATTGCAGTATCGCCATTGGGTCATTAAGTGTCGAGGCTGCACTGGGTTCGAGGGTGCCCTTTGATGAACGTATTCATGAGGTGCGCGGCCATCAGGCTCAAACTGATGTGGCAGCGGCTTATCGAGGTTTATTAAAAGAATCCTCTATTGGCCACTCTCACGGCGGCTGTGAAAAAGTCCAAGATCCTTATTCACTAAGATGCCAACCCCAAGTGATGGGCGCATGTTTGCAACAAATGCGCTTTGCGGCACAGACCCTTGTAGTAGAAGCCAATGGCGTATCAGACAACCCATTAGTGTTTGCTGATAGTGGCGATATCCTTTCTGGCGGTAATTTTCACGCTGAAATAATTGCTATGACCTCAGACATGTTAGCCATAGCCCTATCTGAAATTGGTGCTTTGTCTGAAAGACGTATGGCGTTATTGATTGACTCGCACCTAAGTGGTTTACCCCCCTTTTTAGTGGATAACGGTGGAGTGAATTCTGGATTTATGATTGCACAAGTGACCAGTGCCGCTCTTGCAAGCGAAAATAAAACCCTAGCACACCCAGCATCAATCGATTCATTACCGACTTCGGCCAATCAAGAAGACCATGTGTCTATGGCCACCTTTGCAGGCAGACGATTATGGGATATTTTCGACAATGTAGCGGGTATTTTGGCCATCGAATGGCTGGCGGCTAGCCAAGGGTTAGACTTTAGATCACCACTTGAAACCAGCGACAAGCTCAAATCAGTTAAAGCCTTGCTACGTACCAAAGTATCTTTTTACGACAAAGACCGATACTTTTCACCGGATATTGAGAATGCCAAAAAGTTGATAGTGGATCGTAGTTTGTTGGACATTGTTGATATTGAACTGCTCTGATGTAAATCAATCTATGTCTCAGAATGCCAAAAGCTGGGTATTGACACTTTGCCAAGGGGCCAGCACAAAAGTGCTTGAGCAACACTTAGAGAGTCGTTGTCCCGAAGCGTTCTTAAGAGGCGAAATTGGACAATTCGTTGTAGGTTAATAAAAAACAGATTGTCAGGAAGTTTTTTTAAATGGATTACGGCCACTTGACCCTAACTAACCTGAGTTCGGGATAAGCCATACCGTCCAGCACCACTATTATTGGGCTATCTTCGTTGAACTTGCTCACAATAGCTTGCTATTCCTTCGCAAGCTCGCCTCGATAAACGCAATAATAGCAGCACTGGATGCGTCCAAAGCTTTAGTCAATCAATTATAACGATCTAACATACTGTTTTTATTGCAATTACTATTAGGGGAGCGGCACGTCTTAACCCGTATATGGACTCCACCTGTTTAGCAACAATAAAATCTAATAATTAAGATGCGCACGTATATACGGTTTCTTATTGAAGGAGCTACCTTCTAACCTCTGATGTATTCGC
>Ga0307488_10001287_pt1 | contig 20908 bp, 34 predicted proteins | sample SB02metaG_FD_202248 | JGI IMG/M metagenome (GOLD analysis project Ga0307488, IMG submission 202248) | Sea-ice brine microbial communities from Beaufort Sea near Barrow, Alaska, United States - SB 0.2 | ecosystem: Environmental > Aquatic > Marine > Coastal | place: USA: Alaska | collected... | reverse complement strand
GCTTCCGGCCGCACTTCGTTTTTTTACCCAAACCATCCCACCTTCACCGTCAAGGTCAAGGCCATTATTTACCGTAACGGCTGCGTTAGTTCCAGTAACAAGATAAGTCGAGAAGACATCCTCAACGTACAGAGACTCACCTGCATTACCCGCAGCAGCTGTTAGAGCTTTAGTTAATTTGCTCATGCGTTACTCCTAAACGTAGCTGCCAGTGTAAGCACCGTATAGTACGGAGGAGACTTTCCAGAACACCAGTGTGTCCTTAGCGGTCAGCGTAGGAGCGACGTTCCCGCCAGAGGTTACCCAAGTCATCGTAGGCCACGTTACTGTGTAACTAGCACCTGCTTCGAGCTGTAGGACGATTGCGTCACCAGAACTTAGGGAGTCTGTGAAGGTCGTGTTAGCCGAGAGAGTCTTGGTCTGTACTGCGCCGTTCGTAGCGTCAAAGGCCACGCCTGACAGAGCGTACACGGTGTCTCGTATGGTCTTGTTTGTGAGTGTGTTTGTGCTAGTCGCTGTAAGGTAGCCGCCAACATCAATCAAGTATGCAAGACTAGACCAAGCTGTAGAGCCGTCACCAATCTTAATTTTACTTGTATCAGTTTCCGCACCCAACTCACCCTGCGCCAGTACAGTGTTAGCAGAAGTCCAGTTAGCGGCAGTGTCGCGCCTAATTTGTATTAGATCAGCCATTAAGCTGTACCTCCATTGATAGTTTGTGGGGCAGTATAGGTGCTGTTAGCAAATCCGCCGTCAGCGTTATTGATGTTGTAGTTGTTTGTTGTGACCGGAGCAACTTGCTGCCAAGCGCTGCTTGTATAAACTCTCATTTCAGGCACAGTGGTGTTGTAATACAAAGCACCTGTTAAAAGAGCATTACCGTCATTATCAACAGTTGGGTTAGATGACTTACTACCAAGATAACGGTCATCAAATTGATCGTACAACGAAGCTGCTGAACTAGCAGAACTAGCGGCTGCCGTCTCTGAGTTACCTGCGTTTGTGGCAGAAGTCGCTGCGCCACTAGCAGAGGTAGAAGCGTTGGACGCTGATGTGGCTGCTGCTGAGGCTGATGTAGCTGCCGATGTAGCACTGCCTAAAATAGAATCTGTATAGGCTTTAGTTGCTGCGTCTTGTGCGGCAGTAGGATCACCCATTCCTGTGATCTTGTTTGTACCCATTGCAATAGCACCGGACATCGTACCACCCGCAAGTGGGAGTCCTGTAGTGTCTGCTGCATCAACGTAGGCTTTAGTTGCTACGTCTTGAGCTAGAGTAGGGTTAGCCACACTAACAATCTTATTAGCACCTAACGACAGTTCACCTGTCATTGTTCCACCCGCAAGAGGTAGCTTGGCAGCAATGCTGTTAGTCACTGTTGTGTGGAAAGCTGCGTCATCATCTAATGCAGCAGCTAATTCATTTAGAGTGTCTAGGGCAGCAGGTGCGCCGTCAACTAAGGCAGTGATTAGACCGTCTGCATAGGCTTTTGTTACAGCGTCTGTTGCAGCGGTAGGCGTACCTATGTCAGTAAGTCGTGCTGCGTTAAAGTCTACAGTGCCTGTAAGAGCTAAATTATTAAGTGTAGTTGTTCCAGAAGTTGCTGTGACATTGCCTGTTAGATCGCCTGTAACATTACCAGTTACGTTACCAGTGACGTTACCTGTCAGGTTGCCAGTTACATCGCCTGTCAGACCGCCTACAAAGCCCGTGGTGGCTGTTACTGTGCTACCCCTTACTGTTGATGGGGTAACTGCACCAATGGGCGTAGAGTTGATTGAGCCGCCTGTAACGACTGCGTTGCTAGATGCAAACGTGCCGTTGGCTGTTAGAGTACCGGATACAGTCGCAGTAGTAGTTGTAACGGTAGAAGGATTTGTACCCAACTCTACAATAGCCGCAGACGCATTCTCTGTGAATAGTCTTTTATCAGTTACATTGACCGCAAGCTCGCCTTTAACCAAGTCACTCGTAGTTGGTACGGCTGCTGCGGTAGAGCTGTTCTTGGTTACTATGACTGTCATGTCTATGTCCTGTTAGTTACCATTTAACTTTGTCTGCCCAATAGGCGGCTGACATCTTGCCTTTAGATATGTTCTTAGCATGTCTTGCTTTAAAGGACTTCTTTCTGGCTTTTTCTGAAGATGTCTTAGGGCTTTTGCCTGCACCTGAAACGCCTTGTTGTCCAAACCTAATGGTCTTAACTTTATCGCCTTCTTTAGCGACTACTACATGACTCTTCTTAGGATGGTTAGGGGTACGTTTGGGCTTGTTATACCCACTAACGCCTACTTTAGATAATTTTGGGTCTTTTTTACTCATAAAGAAAAGGAGAGACAGCTCCGAAGAACTGCCTCCCCAACTCCTATCTAGGCATTTACGTTCATGATAAATGCAGAATCAGGACGGAGTGCTTTAACACCGTACAGCTGATCAGCAGTATACAAGTTGGCAAGCCACTCTTGCTTGTACTGCGTCTGCGAACGAACACCCATCTGCTCCGCTAACACGAACGTGTCTTTGTGGAGGAGCAATGCAGCTTTGATTTCGCCACCTGCTGTGTTGTTACCTGCTGTTTCAGAAGTAGCGCAGTTGGTAGATACAAATACGTCAATGCCGTACAAGTTACCAATCTTGCCATTCTCTACAGGCTTTCCGCTAACAAAGTCAGAAGAAACATAGCGCTCAACACCCATAATTGCATTACGCAATGAAGGCGGTATTACAAAGCAACGGTTATCAAAAGGAACATCTGCATCGTCCATCTTTTGAATTAAGTCACGGAAACAAATATCAGTAAAGACATCTGCTGTTGTAACTGTATCTTCAGCAAAAGCAGTAAGACCTGTAGTCGCATCACAATAGAACGAAGCTGTGTTGACGTAAGAGTCTTGTGCGTTGCCCAAGTCTTTTGCAAGTGCGTGTAGATCAGTGTCTACTTGACGAGCAAGCGCATAACCCGCATCACCAGTGTAGAACTGACGCAAGCTAGACAAAGCCTGTACTTCAGTAATGTCTTCAATGAGACGTGAATACTCGAAGTGCTTGTCAATGAGTACAGGTACGTTGCCTTCAGTGTTGCCTTGGATACTAACGGCAGTGCCTGAAGTCTTAGCTACAGCTGCGCCACGAACAGGAGCAGGGATATTGATAGTATCGCCTTTCTTGCCTGTCATGCCCATTTTCTTAACTAGGTTAGCAAGTACGAGACTTTTCTCATACGCTGCACGTACCTCGTCACTCCAAATCTCTGGAATAAATGTTGCTGCTTTGGTGTTATTTACAACACCGCCTTGTAGTGGATATACTGAATTAGTCATCTTATTTCTTCCTTAGTTATTTAATCATTTGACGCGCCCCTCTTGATACGCTACCATTATCTCATCAGACAATGCTGAATATCTATCAGGGTCGTTTTTCATTAGTTTAATAATGTCTTGACGCCTAAAGATTTTTTTACTATTCGTTTGCGTTCCTGAAGCGCCGCCAGTAGATGCACTCTTAACGGTAGCGTTTCTACTAGACTTCTCAGCATTTACAGTTTGACCAATCAATGCTTTACGATCTTTCCACAGACTGAATATCTCGTCAGCTGCTTCATAATCAAAGTTTCGATCAGCTTGTTGCAACAGTTTAGTCCTAAACGAACTTTCACCAACCCAACTAACAAAAGCAGAGTCTTGCAGTACTTCAGCCATGTCAGGGTGTTTATCCTTGAGCATTGCTTGTGCACTTGACTTCTTCATATCCGTAGAAGTTCTTTGAGCTTCTCGGACAGCAGGGTGGTTATCTATTGCTTTCTGTATTGCCCTTTCAGGATCAGAAAAGTAATCAATCTCCTCGTCTACAGGTTGTTCTTTAGTTGAGGATTGCGACATTACAAATTCATCGACAACCTTACGTAGTTCACCCACCTCACCACTCTGACGACCAAGCATACGCTCAGCCTCTTGGTGCATTTGTACAAGCTCAGCAGCACTCTTGTTGCGATACTTGTCCGGTACGTTATCTTCTTCACTAGGTTGCTCTTGCGAGGCTAGTGCGTCTAGATTGTCTACGGTGTCGTCTTCTTGTCGTCCTTCGTTTTGTTCATCTAACAATGTAGCCATTATTAAAACTCCGTGATTAAATCATTATGGAGATTGATGGACTTGTGAGGCTCTTACGAGTTGTCCTCACGTCTTTCGCGCTTAATCTGATCTTCTCTATTCTTTGCCCACTTCATAGTAGACCCCGGAAAATGTCCTGATATAGGGTCTAGTGTGCATTGAACAGCGGAAATCATCTTAGTCGCTGTTTTATCGCAGGTAGAACACTCTGTTTCCCTTACCTCTTCGTCAATAAAGCGCTCAGTGACGTGTTGGTCTGGGCAGAGAAATTCATAGATACGCCTAGTCATCCTGCGCTTCCTCTTTAAGGACATCTAAAGTTGAATCTACCGTATGTGGCAAGTTCAGTATTAGATTTGCTATGTTCAGCTGTCCCTTCTTATAATAAAGGTCTTCAATGCTACTAACGGCATCTATGCCTTCTATTGCGTCTGTAAGAATGCTAATTTCTTTGTGTACATTCTTCCAACCGTCTGTAAGCAGCATATCTTGTATCTGCTCGTAATGTAGTACATCTGCCTGATTCATATTGTTTTCCCTCGTTAGGACAATAATGCTTGACTTCACACGGCGTATGTGATATAGCGCCGGACTATACCACAAAGTAGGTCAAATGTCAAGTCTTTTTTGAGCTTTCTTTCTTAGCAGGTTTAGCTGCTGCTAGAGCCTCTTCAAGAGCTGCAATACGCTTCTCCATACGGCTGTAGGCTGCGTTTACTTGCTCTACTACACTCTCTAGCTCTTTATTGCTGACCACGTTGGTTCTCCTTGGCTACCTCTAGCCCTAGTTTCTTTTCATCAAGCGCCAAACTTGCTATTCTCATGCGCTTTTCAAAGTCTTTGTCGTCATCAGTTGCTGACACACTAGATGCTACAGCTTTGATACGATCTGTCTCAAGCTCTACAGGTATGCCTCTGCCTTCTAGCTCAATCTTCTTAGCTCTAGCGTTAGACTCGTTAGCCTGTGCTGTAAGAGCCGCTGTCTGGCTGTTCTTAAAGGCTCTATCTTCTTCTGCCATAGCCTGTTGCATCTGCTGCTGCTCTGGATTAGGCTGTTGAGCCTGTACCATAGTCTCTATCAGGTCTTCACGGTTAGTTATGTTCATGTTATCAATAATAGATTGCAGAATAACAGGATACACAGGGCTATCTTGCGGCATAGTCTGTAGCAACTGTACTAACTGGGCTACTTCGTACTCACGCGCAACAATACCTAGCGTACTAGTGGCTATAAACTTGTAATCATTGACAGGGAACAGCTCAGGCTCAAACTGCATATAGCGCCAAGCAGCTTTTTCAACGAAAGGCATCAAGAATGACTCTTGGAAGTTAACTAATGTGCGCTTTTGACGCTTAATTACTCCTCCAAGACTCATAGAGCTACCTGCTGACGTTGTACCACCACCATTCATAGCTTGTTGAGCTGTGTCTACACTGCCTGTAGCAGCCTGTACCATGCGTTGTAGCGAATCTGCCTGTGCAAACGTAATCTGACTAACTTGTCCGAAGTTAAACGGATGTAATACTTCAGCAGGGTTACCGTTTGTTAGTATCAGTTTACCTGCTTTAACCTCTGGTTTAGTACCACGAGGCATTCTAGTAGCGTCCATAGCAAGCATAGGGTGTACAGTGAGGGCTAAAGCGTCAATACGAGCGCGTAGCTCAGCATCTAACGCCTTTTGGCTGTTAAAGCCTTTCTCACACACGCCCATGCCCCAGAAACGATTAGGTACAACGTCCCAAGGGAATGCTACAACAGGACGATCTTCCATCATGTACGGAGACGCTTCTGCCTTTAGCAGCTTACCGCCGTTAGCAATAACAACAATAGCTTCTACATAGTAGCTGTCACGACCTTCGTCATCTTCGTCACTGTCAAAGTTAACCATTTCATCTTCAGGATCAAAGGCATTTTCTAGCAATTGACGTGGTACTAATCCGTAGTACTTGGTTAACCTAACTTTGTCTTCTGGCTGCTGCCACAACTCTTCGTCAGGCTCTATGTCAAGGTCAGGCGATGCACGACCAATATAACACTCTTTGTAAACACCTTCTTCTTGCAGCTGTTCTACCATGTGTGTAGAGACAAACTCGTCAATAGCCACGCCTACAGCAGACTCAATGTCTGTTGCTACAGGGTCTATAAGGAAGTTTTGTGGCTGTACAGGACGTAGTTTAACTACAGTGCGGTCACGGACGTTAACGCCTACAGCTGTCATAGCGCCGTCCATTACTGGCTCTGTTGCCGGAACCATCTCTTTTTTCTTTTCTAGTACAATCTCGCCAATGCCTGTTCCGTAGACAGCAGCGTTAATTAGACACTCACCTACAGCTTTTCTAATCTTGTTCTTAGAGAACTCTTTTGATAAGGCTTCACGCAGGAAACGAACGTCACCACGCTCTGTATCGCCCATGTCATCTTCTATGTCAAAGAACTTACCACGACCAAACGTAGCTTCTTCAATATCAGCGACGTTGTTCTCAACAGCTTGCAGTAGGGCAGGGGCTACAATCTTGCTACGTTCTGACTCACGAGTCTTGTCTTCATCTGACCAAATACCACGCCACAGACGATAGTATTCATTGAACTTAACGTCATAGTTACTTTCGTAATAATCACGCCAATCATTAACCTTGTACATAACCCAATCTTCTAGGCTCTCATCAAGCAGATTGTCAGTATCTTCGTTATAGTCGTACATATTAATATCCTGTGTAAGAGTCTAGAGATTCTGCGTAGTCTTCTATTTGGTAGCCCCAATCGTAAGCTACGTTAGCCAGTTGATCTATATAAGCAAGTGAGTCAATAGTGTCATCGTGTACTAAGTGGTTAGGGAACTGAAACAACTCGTCCATGAATTGTATATTCCAATCACCTTTGTTAAGCGTAATGTGACCGTTTTCAAAACGTCCCTGCAATGCCCACATTATCCTGTCAGTCTTCTTCTTGTTACCGTGACTCAGCTCCTCAACTCTAAAGTATTTGTTGTAGCGTCTCATTAAGTCCGTTATAGGCGACATTACAGCCTGCCTACTAATACCTTTCTCAATACCAACTGCTATAGGATAGTTTTCTTTAACAGCGTCAAAGATGCGTTCAGCAGTCTCGTCAAGAGTCCACCTACCTATTATTATTTCTTTTACCCACCATCCGTGTTCACTAACTTTAACTACTGCTATAGAGCTGTTATCTAGCCTCTTGTTGCTCTTCTTGCCTACCTCTTCAAATCCTGCTAAGTCACAAGCTATGTAGTAGTCACCTACGTCAGGCTCGTCTTCGTCAAACTGAACCCAATCTTCTTTAAACATCTCAGAGCCACGCGCTTCAAAAGAAGCCATAAACTCTTGCCTAAAGGCGTAGCTAGATAGTGTACGTTTAGCACTGTCTATCTCTGTAGGGTCTATAAGAGGGTTGTCGTAGCTTGTAAAGTGCCACGCATTGTAGTCCTCTAACCTACCTGCTGCTGCTTCTGAATACAGATCGTAGAAGTGGTTACGACCCATCGGCGTACCAATAAACAACGCCTCACCTTTTAAGTCAGCCAATGCAGGACGTAGAATCAACTCCCACACTTCTGGTTTAAAGTCAGCAAACTCATCTAGTACAACGTAGCTTAGACTGACACCACGCATTGTCTCTGGTCTGTCTGAACCCTTTAACGAGATAGTAGCGCCGTTAATGAGCTTGAGCGTTAGATTGTTAACGTGGCTATGGGCTATAACACCCTGACCCAACTCTAACAACATATCCCAGATAACGTCTCTAGCTTGTCCTTGCGTAGGCGCAACGTAAAAGACTTTACCGTTCTTAGACGATAAAGCCCTAACAAGCAGTAATGACGCAGCTAATCTGGTCTTACCAGTTCGTCTACCTGCTGCTACAACCTTAAAGCGAGACTTGTCTGTCCACACCGTCTGTTGCCACGGAAGCAGGTTTATCTGTAGGTCTTGCGTAGCAGACATCTAATATGTCCAAACTACTTGTGGCAATGACCTTGTATCAACGTGTATAAAACCTTTAGCAACACCAATACCGTTAAAACCTAACTCTATGGCATTGCGTATAATCGTTGCTCGTTCAACACCGTTACTTACTGCAATGTCAGCAGCTATACCTGTTGTATGTACACCACCTTTACTTTTACGAGCTTCAGCAGGGTGTGTAACGTCTCTATAGCCGCTAGTGATGGTAAACGGAAAAGCACAAACCTCACGCAGCTCGTCTAACCTATGTATAAACTCAGGCTCTATTTTGTTCTCGCCAGTGTGCTTACAGGCAAACTCGTCTAACGTAAAGTATTTAAACGTCATCTTCTACTTCTCCGTCAATAGTCTCGCCAATCGTTATTGGCTTATCTGAATCTATGCCGTTGATAGTGATGCTTACAGCAGCTCTACCGTTACTTAGCTTATCCTTCTCAAAATAGGACAATGGCATAATTCTATCAACAATCAACTTCCAAGCAGCAGATTGGTTCTTGTGGTCGTCGTCTAACGCAGCATTAAAGATTGAGTCCATTACTTCGCGACTCTTAGGACTAGCTAACATCCTAGCTTTATACTCTTCTATCGCTGAAGCGTCACCTTTGGGACGACCTACTTTACCTCTATTACCTTTTTTTAACGCAGTAACTTTACTCTTCTTAGGTCTACCGCGCTTTGGCTTCTCAATATTGGCTACGTCAGTGTCTATATCACTCATTAAACAATATCCTTTAAATGCTTAGTCGCTCTATCAACTAAATAGATTAAAGAGATAACTGCTGCTGTAACCAAAATAATAATAACAAATGTCAACATATGTTTTGTCCTCATTAGGAACATAATAAGAGTACAATAGGAGGTAACGACAGTTGACTCTATAGAGTGTACTCGTAAACAGGGTTGTTTTATACCATACTTTTTAGCAAATGTCAAGCATTATTTACAGTAATGTCTATATAGATGACGGTGCGGATTTATCATTATTAACTAGTCTCCGCAGCCGCCGCTGTTTCCTCAATTAATACAGCAACATAGCACAGGGTTGACTATGGAGCCTTTCTTGCTATTTTATTAGTTAAATTGCACTATTTTGTGTCTAGGTGGCTACCATTATAATTAGCAGAGCAGCGATATGCACCCCCGCCTCAATTGACGACCCCGCCTGAGTTGGCACGATTCTTGCATCAGAGCTGCGCAGTCAGAGTTGGCATGATAGTTGCATGGCAGTCAGCACCGTCAGAGTTGGCATGATTGTTGCATAGCAATAGAGGCATCATAGTTAGTAAAGTAATTGCTGTACTATGTTGCTAGGGTTGACAAGTGTGTGTGTCTGTGCGCGTACCTATATAGACAACCAAGGCAACCAAGGCAAACCAGACATTGGCATGATGATTGCATAGGCTAAACAGTGACAAGCAAGGCTTGTGCCAACTGTACAGATAGCCCTAGCAGCTCCGTAGAGGCTGTCTAAGCAACGTTAGACATAGGCTAAGCAAGTGGGTTGCCTATGGTGCTATCGTGGCGTCAGCGAGAAAAACGATCAAAAGCCACAATTTAGGTGCTTATTAGAGCTGCAAAGAAATATGCAAATTAAATGCTAAATAGGGGTTGCAACGAATGTTGATTGTGCTATCTTGTCAATACGCCGGACGCACCCACCGGAATTGACATACAACAAAGGGTTAAAACGCAGAGGATCGCGGCACGCAGTGGGTAGCAGCAACATCGCCGCCACACGACAGGCTACTAAGACACGTAGCCGCGCATGACCCTAGTCGCCAAGGAGGCTAGTCAGTCAACGAGTACCGCGCGGCAGTAGCCTAGAACAAACACTGCGTAGTAGACGGCATAGCCCTTCATTATCGCACCGCCGCAACGACTGCCTTGGCAGTTAGGCGCGAGAGAACCTAGGATACTAGCCCGAACAACCTAACCTAGTTAAGAGCGGTAGCACTCGCTGTTGAGAATGTCGCGTAAGCGGTTGTCGTAAGATGGTAACGCTGCTAGTCAATCTATATTGACACTCTACAACTAGGTAAGGTTGTTCACACTAAAGCGCACTAAGTAATCTAGTGTGTTTTATTGTGGACAACAAAGAGGCTACACAATGAAGAGCATCACACGCATCAAGCGACACGTTATGACCTATGAAGAATGTCATAGAGTTGGCGTTAAACATCACCGCGACACTAACTTTTGTACGGTTGTGGCGACAGCAGTAGCGACAGAGATTGCATTCAGTCGCGCTAGGGCGATACTAGCCAAGCACGCAGACAGACAGCACAGAGAAGGGCTTTGTATCCCTGAGGTACACAACCTGCTCGAAAAGATGGGCTACAAAACAGACCTTATCTTTTTAAGAAGTAAAACGCTAAAGACAGCACAACGAGAACTAGAAGGCACTAGCGGCACATTCTTTGTTTACACACGCAGTCACGTGAGTTGTGTTAAAGATGGCGTTATGCAAGACTGGGCGCGCAATGACATCAAACCAAGCAACAAAAGAATCACGTTAGTTTATCAAATCACAAAAACTGATAAGGTCGTGCGCTACTAGCCGCGACCAAGGAGCTATAGAAATGAACAACAACTACTACATTATCGAATGTGCTACAGAACACTTGGCAACAATCGTTGCAGGATTGGTTAAAGAAGGAATCGTGTTTAAAGCAGTAGAACACGGCGAAGGCTATAAAATTATAATGAACGGCGGATATTAAGGAGCTATAAAATGAACCACTTACACGTTTACGAGCTATGCGATAGCGATGGTATATTAGTGCTAGAGATTCACTCTGCCTATACACTGCTAGACTATGAAGAGTATTACCTAAAACACCTCACGCCTTTAATGCCTGTTTTTAGCGCTACCCACGGAACCCAAATTTACTTAGACAATCGAGGATAAGACAATGGGCTTTTATTTACTACTACCACTGGCAATCATCGGCAACGCTTTGATCTTCCACGGCGTTGTTGGCTTCCTACTAGCAACACGCACACACACAATGACGCTACGCACCAAGCGCTCCGACAGAGCATATAAGACTTGCATGGCAGGCGCTATGCTTGTAGTGTTCGCAACATCACTCACTTTTATTACATGGGCATAAGACTATGAAACAATCAATCAACTTCTACGACTTCCAAAAAGCATTCCAAGAGCTACGACCTAACAGCTTCACGTATGACGGCCTGCGAGCCTTGTTCGAGTATCTAGAAGAGCTAGAAGACAGCATAGGCGTCGAGATGGATTTTGACGTGATAGCCCTGTGCTGTGACTTCACAGAGTACGAAAACGCCGAAGAGTACCACAACGACTACAGCGAGCAAAACATAGAAGACCATTTAGCAACCACGAGCTACAGCGGCTCACTAATCTTTCACGCACACTAAGGAGTCAGACCAATGAATGACAACATAAACCAAGACACATTACACACAGAAGCAAAAAGCATAGCATTAGCAGCAATAGCAGAAGAGCTAGAATATAGCTCAGACGGTCAGCATGGACGCGCTTTGATGCACGAGGCTTGCGATAATCACTCGTGGGTTATATATGATCACAAAGCGCAACAGCTGTGCTTAAACTGTTGCACAGAGTGGGGCGAAGAATATTTAGAAAAGATTGGTTGCAGATGGGGCAGCTTGCGGGAGCATACTTGCGCTGTCGCCTTCGCAACTTTATTAGAAGCTGCAACGGCTTGCTACAACACGTTGAAAGAAGACATAGACGCAGCACAGGAGTCAAACTAATGAACACACACGCACTAGTAACAATTAGAAGCATCTACGGACAAGATCGCGTCTACCCAGAGAACGATGTAGCCATGTCACTGGCGGCTCTGTTAGGGTCTAAGACGTTCACACGCGAGCAAATTGCCAAGGCTAAGGAGCTAGGCTTTACATTCGAGATTAAAGCACCGGAGGTGACGCTATAATGTTCTTTCCATCAGCAGGACTCACACGCACCACAGACAGCGCTTTTAAGGTACAGCAAGCACAGGAGCTGAAGAAGTTGCTTAAACGCTCACAGCCTTACGGTAAAGGCACACAGCGCGACATTGACAGGCTCGTTGAAATCCTTGGCCCATTTGGTGAGGGTTTGTATAAACTAGCACTGGAGCGAACATCTAATGCCAATATTTGATCAGATAGAGTATGCAATACAAGAAGCGCATTGGTGCGCTGATCATTATGACGAGAAGCAAGTAATTATAAAAGTGGGTGACAAGTACGGCGTGAAGCCTTATAGTGACCTAATCAATGCAGATATAATACTGGAGATTGTAACTAATGCTTAACCACTTATTAGATCCACCTGATGACCTGATGCTGTCCGACCACGAGGTAGGCGTGCTAGAAGAAGCCACTAGAGACGAAGCAGCACACAGGTTGTGCAACGATTCCCAGTTGTTGTGGGAAGCTCTCGGCCCTGACGCACTACCTAGCAACGAACGTCTTTCGAGAGACATTGAGCGCGAGATAGCCTTTTGCGTTGTCAATGCTCACTATGAGAAGCTCGGCAGGATGCTTGCAGGTATGGCGATGTCCTACGCCTACCGCTTGGCTGAGGGTGAGATTAACGACGACTGGGCTGCTTACATTAGATTGACTGAACAGGAGGAAGAGTAAGTAGAGCAATAGCAGCTGCTGCTCGGTAGGGACTTCACCGGCGGCGCTGACAATCGGAGCATATCACGGATTTAACAAACTGTAAAGAGGTTATTATTATGAGTTGGCGATTAACGAGTGTACTACGTAACGGCTTCGGACTTGACCTGTCGATGTTGCCGCACGAGGACTTATTGTGCGAGACAGAGGACGGCGAAGAGGTAATTATTACAGTATCCGGCTTTGAGCTACTGCTGCCGCTTGTGTCCATCCAGTTAATTGAGGTTTTGTATCATGAGTGACATTGTAGAAACTAGACTGCCCTGTGACGATTGCGGCAGCTCTGACGCTAAAATACTGAACAGCAACAGCTCCACTTATTGCTATTCGTGCAATAAATACACGCCACCGACAGGAGACGGCACAGCACTAGCCGTGAGAGTGCCAGAGAAGCCGCTGACAGGCTCTGAAGGCTTTGACACAACTCTTGCCCTACTTGCTACACAAAACTTCGTAGGCGTCCCTGAGCGAGGCCTGAGCGCTGCTACGATGAAGAGCTATGGCGTTGTCATCAAGAGTGGGCAGGTTGTTTATCCGTATTTTGAGCCGACAGAGCCAACTTCACCAGTGGCAGCGAAGATTCGCTACCCTGACAAGCGTTTTCAGACTAGCGGCGAGTGGGCTAGTGGCGGCTTGTTTGGGCAGCAACTATTCTCCAAAGGCGGCAAGTATATAACTGTCACTGAGGGTGAATATGACGCGCTTGCGGCTTATCAGATGATGGGCAGCCAATACCCTGTCGTGAGTATACGCAACGGCGCAGGCAGCGCGTTAAAAGACTGCAAAAAGCACTACGAATGGCTAGACAGCTTTGAGACTATAGTTGTCTGCTTTGACGCTGACGAGCAAGGCGTGAAGGCATCTGATGAGGTTGGGCAGCTGTTTGGCGGTAAAGCTAAGATCATGAAGCACGCCAAGGACTACAAAGACGCCTGCGACTATTTAGCTGAGAACGACTCGCAGGTGTTCACTAAGCGTTTCTACGGTGCTGAGAAGTTCGTGCCTGACGGTATAGTTTTAGCGTCTACGCTGTGGGACGAAGTTAACACGCCTATGGAGGTTGCAGAGGTTACTTATCCATTCAATGGCATCAACGACCTGACCTACGGCATTAGACCCGCTGAGCTTGTCACAGTGACGGCAGGAAGTGGACTAGGCAAGTCGCAGTTCGTCCGTGAAGTGGTGTGGCAGGTGTTGCAGAAGTCTAGTCACAACATTGGGCTGCTGTTCTTGGAGGAAAGCATACGCAAGACAGGCTTGTCGCTTATGTCTCTAGCAGCCAATAAGCAACTACACCTACCAACAACGGTGAGCACTGAAGAGGAACGCAGAGCAGCCTTTGACAAGACACTAGCCAATGACCGCCTCTACCTGTTAGACCATTTTGGTTCAACTGATGTAGACAACATTGTCGGTCGTGTGCGCTACATGGCAAAGGCTTTAGACTGCCGCTACGTTTTTCTTGACCACGTTTCCATTGTTGTGTCGGCACAGTCCAACCTTGACGAGCGCAAGGCTTTGGATGAGATAATGACTAAGCTGCGTATGCTTGTGCAGGAGACAGGTATAGCGTTGTTCGTTGTTAGTCATTTGCGTAGACCTGAGAACAAAGGACACGAAGAAGGCGCGGCAACGTCTCTGTCGCAGCTGCGAGGTAGTGCGTCAATAGCGCAGCTTAGTGATATAGTGTTAGGGTTGGAACGTGACGGACAGGCCGAGGACATGATTACACGTAATACGACTACTGTGCGTGTCCTAAAGAATCGCTTTAGCGGCGAGACAGGAAGGTGTGCTGACCTGCTGTATGAGAAAGACACTGGTAGAATGGTTGAGACTATGTTTAAGGAGGATGGTTTATAGTTTTGTAGAAGCAACGTATATGACGCATTTGGGTGTTTTATGTGTCGTATAAGGTGAAAAGCAATATATAAGGCGCATTTAACTTAAAGAGGAATGTTTATGATGACTAAAGAAAAATCTTGTGGGCTTTGTCCTGCACGGCTTCGGTTTAGTGAGCCTGCTTTGTGTCCTGAATGCACAGAGTTGGTTGAAATGCTAAATCGCCTATGGATTGTTAGAGATAAAGGAGACAGCAAATGAAGTGCTTAGCCTGTGACACACTATTGACAGACTACGAAGCCACGTTAAGAAACGTCGATACTTTAGAATACATTAGCGAGTGTTTAGAATGTATTAGAAACTCTAATGGCGTGTTTGACTTGCACGAACGCTTAGACCTTAAAACCGTACACGACATTGATTTGGACACAGAATGCTAACCATTGATATAGAGACAGATATGAAACACAGCACTATCTGGTGTGCTTGTGCCGAGGATGTCGCTACAGGTGAGACGACTGTACACACCGAAGCTAGGACGCTACAGGCGCTTATCAATAAGCACGACAGCATCTTAACCTATAACGGCTTAGGCTTTGACGTGCCAGTAATGGCGGCGGTGTGGGGCATTAGCGTAGAAGGTAAACAGCACGTTGATGCTATGGTGCTGTCTCGCCTTTTTAACCCTGCACAGGCAGGTGGTCACAGTTTGCGGAGTTGGGGCGAGCGTCTGGCGTATCCCAAAGATGACTTCACCGACTATGACGGTGGCTTGTGTGAGGAAATGATTACTTACTGCAAGCGTGACGTTAACCTGACCACTAAGGTTTATAAAACAGTGACGGCTGACCTGAAGAAGGCTAAGTTCACGCAGGACGTTATAGACCTAGAACACGCTGTGACGGCTGAGCTAGAGTTACAGCGCAGTAATGGCTTTAAGATTAACTTACCAATGGCTAACGAGCTTTACAGCAGGCTGACGTATCGTATGCGTAAGGTAGAAGAGCAGCTACAAGCTGAGTTTTCTCCTATCGTGACAGAGCGTTGGTCTGAGAAGACAGGTAAGCAGCTTAAAGACAACGTAGAAGTGTTTAACGTAGGCAGTAGACCGCAGATAGCTAAGAGGTTGCAGACTGTTGGTGTCAAGTTCACTGACAGGACTGAAGGCGGTAGCTACAAGATAGATGAGAACGTGCTAGAGGGTATTGACAATCCTTCGGCGCAGCTTGTTGCTGAGTATCTTCTATTACAGAAAAGAGCTAGCCAAGTAAGTTCATGGCTAGAAGCTGTAGCAGATGACGGCAGAGTGCATGGTCGTGTCTTTAGCAGCGGTGCAGCAACAGGTAGGATGACTCATATATCGCCTAACATGGCTCAAGTGCCTGCAACACGTAAGGCGCACGATGGCATGACACCAGTGCAGCGGCTCAAGGCTGAGCTAGGCGGTCAGTGTCGAGCTTGTTGGACTGTAGAGCAAGGCAACAAACTAGTGGGTATTGATGCGTCTGGTCTTGAACTACGGATGCTAGCCCACTATATGAAGGACGAGGACTACGTTAACACCATCTTAGACGGCGATATACACAGCGCCAACCAAGCAGCGGCAGGACTCGACACACGCGACCAAGCTAAGACGTTCATCTACGCATTCCTGTATGGTGCAGGTGATGAGAAGATAGGTAGTATCGCAGGCAAGGGCGCTAAACATGGGAAGAAGCTAAAGAAGGACTTCCTTGACAATATACCATCGCTAAAAGCGTTGAAGGAGTTAGTAGAGAAGATAGCAGCGAACGGCAGTCTACCTAGTTTAGACGGCAGAAGGATACGCATACGCAAGGCTTATAGTGCGTTGAACTTCCTCTTACAAGGAGGCGGCGCAGCGCTTATGAAGAAAGCATTGCTGAACGGTGTCGAGAGTCTTAGAGAGCAGAACATACCTTTTAAGATGGTCGCCAACGTACACGATGAGTTTCAAGTAGAGACGCCAGAGGCTTTCGCCAAGGCTGTAGGACTACACTTTCGTAATGCGATACGCAAGGCAGGTGACGATTTTGAACTACGTTGCCCTATGGATGGTGAATTTAAAATAGGAGATAACTGGAGTGAAACACACTAGCGAATGGAAGTTTGTACGCAAAAACAGCAAAGGCGAAAGTATTCTTAGAAGAGACACAGATGAAACTTTAGAGGAGGTTTTAGATTTCTTAAAAGATATAAAGGGAATAGAAGTTGAGGTGTTCTTAAAAGCTACTCTTATTAGTATTTATGTCGATTGGAGACGCTACGATTACTACTGGACTACCGGAAGATGGTGTCAGAGAAAATCAAACTATCCAAAAACACATTATCATTCTAAAGGAATTGAGGATTTTTTTAATAGGTTTTTAAAGAAAGACATAAAAAACTACTCAGAAGAGCCTGATACACCTTTAGTTACTGAAACTCATTGACTTATATACATATTTAGTGGTAAAATCCACAAACCTTAATTAGGAGAAATACTATGCAACAAGCAAAACCCACAACCCTCAAGACAACTCTATTCTGGGCGAACCTGTCTACTAAGAATGAAATGTCTGGCAAGTATCAAGTTGATCTGTCTAATCTCTCTGACGCAGCCATTAGTGCTTTAGAAGAGCGAGGCTTGCAAGTAAAGAGCAAAGACGATGATCGTGGTAGCTTCCTCACAGTCAAATCTACTAATCCGATACGTGCTTACAACACTAGCGGTGACGAGATTAGCTGCTTAGTCGGTAACGGCTCTACCGCTACCGTTGCTATAGGCACGTACGATTGGGACTTCCAAGGAAAGAAAGGCCGTTCACCAACGTGTATGAAGTTAGTTATCAACGACCTTAACGAGTACACGCCAGAAGTCAATGTAGACGTTAGCTTAGAAGAAGCCCTCTAATGCTCTTAATTGATGGCGATATATTTTGCTATCGGGCGGCTTGTGCGTGCGAGAATGACGCACAAGTCTCTTTAGACAACGCTACAGCGCAAGTTAAACGAGCTTTCAACTCTATCCTCACTGACGTTCTAATACGTTATCCTGACCACGACTACATACTTTATCTAACCGGAGGCGACAACTTCAGACATGACGTTGCCGTCACTGCTCCGTACAAAGGAAACAGGAAAGGCGCAAAACCTATTCTGCTGCCTGCTATACGCGAGTATGCTATTGGTTACTGGGAAGCAGTCATGATCGAAGGTGAAGAGGCTGACGATGCTATAGCTGTTGCTGCTTCGTCTGTTTACTTGAACGATGAGCCTATCATGGTAAGTATTGATAAAGACTTCGATCAAGTGGCAGGTATGCACTATAACTTTGTGAAGAAGGAAGAGTACTTCGTAAGCTCAGAGATAGGCTTGAAGAGCTTTTACAAGCAGATACTCACAGGCGACGCTATTGACAACATCATTGGTGTTGACGGTATAGGCGCAGGTGGCGCACACGAACTGATTGGCAACTGCCGCAAAGAAACTGATATGTGGGACATTTGCGAAGACCAATTAGGCTATGACAGGGCGTTGGAGAATGCACGTCTACTGTGGCTAAGACGCACAGCAGGGCAGATGTGGATGCCTCCACGAGAACGTCCTACAGGAGTACGCTTTTATGGCGAAGCAACTAGTACCGCGCACTAGAGCCGGAAAGACTTGGACAGAAGCACGTTATTGGCAGTTCATACGATCAGCGCTTAGACAGGCTTACAGTCGTTACCCTGTTAAGTTTCAAGTTAAGAAGGACGCAGAGCGTACAGTAGAAGGTTGCAGGCACAAGTACGAGTATCAATGTGCTGAGTGTTCAGAGTGGCATACCAACAAAGAGATACAGGTAGACCACATCATTCCGGCAGGCAAACTAAGCAGCTATAAAGACATTGCAGGCTTCTCAGAGAGGTTGTTCTGTGAAGCAGACGGTATGCAGGTCTTGTGCGTAGAGTGTCACCAGAAGAAAACTAACGCAGAACGTGCAGCGAGGAAGAAGACATGAGACATTTTGTCATACCAGACACGCAGGTTAAACCAGACTCTAACGTAGAGCATCTGACGTGGGCAGGTAAGTATGCAGTCGCTATGAAGCCTGAAGTTATCATCCATCTAGGTGACCACTGGGACTTTCCTAGTCTGTCTAGCTATGACAAAGGTAAGAAGTCTTTTGAAGGCAGGCGTTATCAAGCAGACGTAGAGTCAGGTAAGGTTGCTATGCAGGCTTTCTTAGCTCCTATCAAGGAAGAACAAGCACGGCAACGCGCTAACAAGCACAAGGTGTGGAAACCTAAGCTAGTGTTCTTACTTGGCAACCACGAGAACAGGATCACTAGAGCAGTAGATGATAGTCCTGAGCTTGAGGGTTTGATGTCGTTTGCTGACCTTGGTCTAGAGAAGATGGGTTGGGAAGTTGTACCGTTCTTAGAGGTTAAGATGATTAACGGCATAGCCTACTCACACTACTTCACCTCTGGCGTTATGGGTCGCCCTGTGTCGTCTGCTAGAATGATGCTGACTAAGAAGATGGTTAGCTGTGTCATGGGTCACGTACAAGACAGAGACATCGCCTACGCACGTAGAGCTGACGGTGTGTCAGTCACTGGTCTGTTCGCAGGCATCTTCTACCAAGAAGACCAAAGCTATCTCACACCGCAGACTAATCAGTCTTGGCGTGGGCTTTGGATATTCAACGAAGTAAACAACGGTAGCTTTGACGAGCTGCCAATTAGTATGTCCTACCTTAGAAAGAAGTACGGAGAGTCTACGAATGAGTAAAACATTCACAGAGATAAAAGAGCAGCTGTCTCTCTTAGATGAGATAACTGTACTTGAGACGTTAGAGATTAACTCTACGGAGCTTGTAGAACGCTTCGAGGATAAGGTAGAGGACAAACTAGATCAAATAATCGAAGACTTAGGAGAAAATGACGATGAGTTTTCTTGACCATTCACCTGCTGAAGAGTGGGACGCAATAAGTAAGAAACGTAGAGCGCACGCTAGACGTGTTAGTGAGCAAATTAACGCTGAGCAGAGAGCCTCAGAGCCTACAAAGGATGCTATCAACCCTAGCCACTACAAAGGCAACGGTATTGAGTGCATTGAGTACATTAAAGAGCGGCTCAGTAAAGAAGCCTTTATAGGCTACCTTAACGGCAACGTAATCAAGTATACACATCGTTGGCAAGACAAGAACGGCGTAGAAGACCTACGCAAAGCACGTTGGTATTTAGACAAGTTGATAGAGGAGAAGTGCAATGTCTAGAATGGACGAGTTACTACAGCTGTGTACCCAGTGGAGCAGCGAACGTGGAATCTTTAGGAACGGTATTGTAGCAACACAGGCTCTGAAGCTAGTTAGTGAGGTAGGAGAACTTGCTGACAACGTAGCAAAGCATAGAGATATAGCAGACGATATTGGCGACTGCTTGGTGGTGTTGAACAATTTAGCAATGATGAACGAACTAACACTAGAACAATGTTTAGAAGTCGCTTACGAAGACATTAAAGATCGTAAAGGCTATCTCAACGGCGCAGGTGTATTTATTAAAGACTCAGATAGAGGACAAGCAGCATGAGCGATTTTAGAAACAGTTTTGGTGAGTCAATCTTCCGCAACAAGTACGCCTTGAACGAGACGCAAACGTGGGCAGAGAAAGTAGACGACCTTATGCACGATGTCTGTACAGGCATACTAAGCACTGAAGACTCAGAGTATCTAGGCAATGCTATGAAGCAGTTTAAGTTCATGGCAGGTGGTCGTTACATCTACTATGCAGGTAGACAGGCTAGCTTCTACAACAACTGCTATCTGTTAAAAGGTGAAGAGGACACTAGAGAAGAATGGGGAAAGCTAACACAACGAGCAAGCGACTGTTTGATGAGCGGCGGCGGCATTGGCATAGACTACAGTGTCTTTCGTCCGAGCGGGTCACCACTGGGCAGGACAGGCGGGGAAGCGTCAGGCCCACTGCCACTAATGAACTCTATAAACGAAATAGGCAGAAACGTGATGCAGGGCGGCAGTAGACGTAGTGCTATCTATGCCTCACTGAACTGGCAACACGGAGACGCACAAGCGTTCTTGTCTGCTAAAGATTGGCACGCACTGCCTATCGCTGAAGGCGTTACAGTGTTTGATGCTAAGCAGAACAACTTTAACTTCCCTGCGCCGCTAGACATGACTAACATCAGTCTTAACTACGATGACAAGTTCTTAGATGCTGTCAACAACGGCTTCTTGCCTGAGACGTTTGTACAGAATTGCCGTCAAGCACTAATGACAGGAGAGCCGGGATTTTCCTTT
>Ga0307488_10001285_pt1 | contig 20929 bp, 27 predicted proteins | sample SB02metaG_FD_202248 | JGI IMG/M metagenome (GOLD analysis project Ga0307488, IMG submission 202248) | Sea-ice brine microbial communities from Beaufort Sea near Barrow, Alaska, United States - SB 0.2 | ecosystem: Environmental > Aquatic > Marine > Coastal | place: USA: Alaska | collected... | reverse complement strand
GCTCGTTGGAAGGACGCGGTAAAGAGCCTGAAGCGCCAGTTGTCCCAGTTGTCTGATGACGAACTGCTCTCCTCCCTCCATCTGACCCTTGAGGGGATGGTGGACGACGTTCCCGCGCACATCAAGAAGATCAAGGAAGACCAAGACCTCTACAAGACCTACCTCTCTGACATGCGGAAGTCTGCTTCCGAAAGGAAGACCTCCGTGAAGACCATCACTGCCTCTGAACGCTCTGCCATGATCCGCCTGGCGGCAACGCTGCCTGTGGGATCACCCGAGCGCCGTGCTCTCATCGCTGGCTGCGAGAAACTCCCCAACAAGGCCATGCAGGACAACTGCGAGGAGTCCAAGAAGGACGGCGTTCAGCCCGGCAAGGGCAAGTCGAAGGCGAAGGACGACAGCAAGAAGGACGATGGCAAGATGCCAGCCGACCTTCTGGAGAAGTTTGAGGCCAAGAAGGCCGCCAAGGTTTACCCGAAGCGGAACACACCTGAATCTCGCTTGGTGGATCATGCGGATGATACGCCGGGTGGCAAGGCGATGCGTGCTGTTGGTCAGGCCATTGCAGAAGGAAAAACCCCCTCTGCTGCGGATGTGAAAAAAGCAATCGCACACCTCGAAGCCAAGGGCGACAAGAACGAGTGGAACCCGTCTCTCTACAAAAGAGACCACAAATCCATGCTGCACGCTCTCAAGAAGTTCGGCGGCAAGAAGGCTGCTGCACCCAAGACCGCCCGCCCCATCGGTAAGGGCAAGAACGGCTACATCGCGATGTACAAGCGTAAGCAGGTGGAAGTCATGGCCGACACCCAGTTGGAGGCTCGTGACCTCGCAGCCAAGCACTTCCGGGCACGCAAGCCTTACGAGGTGAATGTCATGCTCGCGGAGAAGGGCGGCAAGCAGGTCACCCACATGCCGATGTTCGCTTCCAAGCAGGAACTCCCCGAGGCTCTGAAGAAGAACCAGTTCACCTCCGAGGACAACCCGAATCCCAAGGGCAACGACAAGGACGGCGACGGCAAGACCAACGAGCCGAGTCCCCTGAAGGGCAAGACAGCAGGGGCGAAACTGACTTCAGATCAGATCGCGGAGGTCAAGGGAGAGATGGTCAAGAGCGGCGTGCCTGTGCGATTCATGAAAGGCGGCGGCAGCCTCAACATTGAGACAGGGAAGACCACCCCCAAGGGTACCAACGTCATGCACCAGATCGTCTACTGGAACTTCTCAAAGGAGACCGCCAAGAAGATCGCGGATTGGTTGGGCGCTCGCGCCTCGTTCGACAAGAGCGCCTCATCCGACAAGAAGGGTGCTCTCATCCGACTCGCTGCCGCCCTCCCCGTGGGATCAGACGAGCGCAAGACCATCATCCGGTTGGCCACTGGGAGTTGAGGTGAACAAGCAAGCACAGCAAGCACTCCGAGAGGCAATGATCGCCGAGGGCATGATCCGAGAGGCCGGGATCACACTCACACCCCGAAGGGAAGCCTTCTGGCAAGACATGGAAGCAGTCCTCAAGAGGAGTCCTTATGGGCGTCCCGATTCGGTGGGCGCTGCCACCGTCGGTGGGGGCTATGCAATCTCATGGATTGAGGACAGGCATGTCACCACAGAGGCGATCATCTACAACCAACGTGGCCAGGTCTGGGCTGAGGTCGAGGATCGGAAGTACACCGACCCTCGGAAGGCTGCCAAAGCCGTCATAAAGGCTCTCGACCAGAAGTGGGATGAGGCACGCGCCTACGAGGGCGACGACTTCTGATCCGACACGCGGGTACAGTCCCCCCGAGATCATCTCCGAGGGAACTGCCATGCCGACCTACGAGTACAAGTGTGACGAGTGCGACCACTCCTTTGAGCGGTTGCTCAAGATCTCCCAGTACAAAGACCCACAGGACTGCCCTGAGTGCAGCCATGGCCCTGCCAAGAAGATGATCACAGGCGGCACCGGCTTCATCCTGCGTGGTGACGGCTGGGCAGGGAAGAACGCGAAGATCAAGAGCCAGATGCGCCAGAAGAACCAGCGGCTCAAAAGCAAAGAAGACCAGTGGAAGAAAGACGCTGCGATCTCGCTGGCACCCAACGTCGGCGGCGAGCAGGTTGCGTCCTGGTCTGATGCCAGCAAACTCGCGGCTTCCCAAGGCAAGGACACGAGCGGCTACGACAAGTTGGCCCGCAAGGAAAAGAAGTGAGACTGGGAGAGGATGATCCCCCTCACCACCAGCCACCAGCCTCCAATGAGTACCTGGACTCCTTCAACAAGGGCTTCCAGGTGGCCTTCGTCGCCACCTCGTTCATCCTCATAGCGTTCGCAGCACTTGGGGTCAGGATCGCCCGTAGGCTCCGACGGGATCGTGAACGCAACAAGAACATCATCGACGCTGAGTGGATCCCAAGTGGCTCCGATGAGAAGTCCACGTCCAAGTCCGCGTCCAAGAGGGATGATCCCAGACTTCGTTAGGCTGCCTATCGGCATCTCTCTTGGTAGGAGATCCACATGGCGACCCCTTTCATTGTTGATCGGTACCCAGGCATCATCGAGATGGCTGTGGCCAACAAACCCCAGACGGCCACGTATCGCTTCGGTGCTGCGAACACGCTGGATCAGGCGTTTGCTGGGGTCACTACTCTGGCAGATGTCCGTAAGGGCACCTCGTTCCGGTCCCCGACCCTCGTGATGTCAGCACTCAACCGTTGTGCTGACTCCCGCAAGGGGCAGACCCGGTTCTCTGTGGACCTCACAGACTACGCCTCGCTCGCCAACGTCTCCGGGGACGCCGCAACGGCTTACTTCCGGGTCAGTGAGATCAACCACGCAGGCACGGTTCTCACCCCAGGTCCGATTCTGGTCGTGCCTCCCCCCTACTTCAACACCTCGCCTTACCGGACCCTCGCTCTCACAGGGACCGCTCCGCTGGTGACCGCCACCGCTACAGGGCTCCCGCCAACCGGCGGGATGGTGATCTCGTTCCCAGTGCATCTGGACCTCCTGACCTTCTACAACGATGACACTGCCAACGAAAACAGCATGTTCGTGTCTCTCGGGGCGGGGCAACAAGAAATCGAGATCCCCTACAACGCGAGCAACGTCAGTGCTGCGGACCTCACCCTCCCCTTCGCTGGATCCGTGGTCTACCTCCGTTCCAGTGGTGCCGCCGTGCCTTTCCGTCTGACTGCGACTCTCGTTGCGGGACTTCGGTAGTCATTCAATAAGCCTCCCTTATGGTGAGGACCACTCAACCTTCCTACTGGAGAATCCATCATGGCTAACGAAACATACATCTACCGACTCCGCACCGACCTCGGTTCGGGCGCATTTCAGATCACCGATCTGACCCCCAACTCCTCACGCAAGACAGCCGTCCTCAAGGGACAGTCTGGCTACCTGCCTGCATACCGTGCGGCTCCAACGGCAGTCGTGACCGCCGCAGTCGGCGGCAACGACGTGACCTCGGCTGCGTACACAGGCTTGTCCGCGTACTTGCTCGACCACGTCGAGCAGGGTGGCCTCGCCGCCGGTACCTCCGCTCTGACTGATGCCAACGCCCTGTTGTGTGCCAATGCTATCGTCGCCATCGCTGACGCGGGCACCGCCCTCACCCTCACGCTGGTCAATGCTGCCCTCGCGGGCGTTGTTGTCAGCACTGAGTTGACCAGTGCAGGTGGTTCTGCCTCCACGGGCTCACTCAGCGCGGTGCTGAAGATCCTTTGCGGGGCTACCTACACACTGCCTGCTGCGTCGATCACCGAGACCCCCACAGGCACCTTCAACCCTTCTGAGTCGGGTGCCTTGACCTCGCCAGAGTATCGCCAGTTGTACATGAGCGGCACTTTCGCCATGTCCCTTGCAGAAGGCGACCTCGCTACCTGGACCGACGCGGCCTTCACCTACGCAATGGCCACAGGTGCTCCTGCTGTGGTGTACGGCGAAGCCGGTGCGGTCATCTCCTAATCTCGTAGAGGGGGTGGTCCTCACCTCTCTTTCCTGAGACCTGAAGGCTCCAGGGGTATCTTGCCTCTGGAGCCTTTCCGTTCTCGGGATGTCAATGCCAGAAACCCCCTACCGCACCAAAGACCTCTACTACTCCGCGTACCTGCGGGTGGCAGGGGTTCCTTTCGTTGGGGCTGAACGCCAGGACGACGGCAAGGTGGTCTTCTTGTTTGAAGACCAGGGGGCAACCGCAATGCGTGATCTCAAGCGAGGGTACTTCTCAGACAACGCCAAAGTCCCCGCGATGTCCTACGTCCAGATGATCCGAGCCATGAAGTCGCTGACGTTTTCGGTCCAGTAGCGGGGGGTGTCCCAGCCACCTGGACGGGTATGACAGGGCATGTCTCTACCCCTCCAGGTCATTGAAGGAATCTTCACTCTGCGTGGTGACACCTGCGTGGTGTCCCGTGCGGCGGGTGATGACGTTGACCTCAGTGAACTGCTGACCAACCTCCTCGGCAAGACCCTGGAGATCAACGTCCACCACTTCCCCTTTGACCTGGACAACACGTTGCCCGGCGGGGGGTCATGTCTGTGGCATGGCTTCTGCCCACACGGACACCGTGAACACCCCGGCTGGCTGTTCCAACAACACCTATCAGGTGTTCTCACATCCCCGTCCCCTGGTCGGTGGTGCGTGGGCGGCAGTCCTCTGGACTTGAGCAAGATGCCAGGACATCAGGGACGCCTTGTCCTGATGGACGAGGTGGCGCTCCAGGAACCCAGTACGACCGAGGATCAATCCCCGGATGCCCTCATACAGGAGGCTTCGGCGTTGTTGCAACTGCTTGAAGGTCTCCAAAAGGCTGTGAAACCATGATCCAGACATTTAGCGGGCGGGTGACCTCTGTGGTCTACCAGTCCGAAGACTTCCGCATCCTGAAGGCCGTCATTGATGGTGGCAAGCCCCATCCCGTCACTGTTCGAGGACACTTCCCGGCTCAGAACGTGGTCCTGGGATCATGGGTGTCCTTTGAGGCGAAGTGGGTGACCCACTCCCAGTACGGCAAGCAGTTGACCGTGACCAGAAGCCCAGTGAGTGTGAAGAAGTGGACGGAGGACAGAGTGCTGTCTGCGCTGTCCGCCAATCAGGTCGGACCACAGTTGCGGCTCCAGTTGCAGTTGTACGCGCAGGAGGCGGGGCTTGAACTCGCTGATGCGTTGGACTCTGGTCTGGAGAACATGGAACTGGAGGATCTGACCAAGCAGTACGTCCTGGGGCGGTGGCGTGCCCTCCGTACCCATCTTGACGCTGCTCAGTTCCTCTCGGATGCCGGGGTTCCAGCGAGTGTTATCGGCAAGATATGGTCTGTCCTGGGAGAACAACTGGAGGACAGGATCACGGAAGACCCGTGGATTCTGGTTCGTCTCGGAGGCATCTCCTTCAAGGAAGCCGACGAAGTAGCCATGCGTCTGGGTGTGGACATCAACAACAAGGGGCGCATGAACGGCGCAGTCCTCACGGCTGTGCAGGAGGTAGCCCGAGAAGGCCATGTCTATGCAGGCACAGGACAGATCGTGGGCGCTGTGGGGAAGATGTTGTCCAACCCCCCTTCCCCAAAGGCAGTGGCCGCCGCCATCAAGGACCTCCACACCAACAAAATGCTGGCTGTGGTCCGTGACTTCGGAGGGGTGGCTATCTACGAGCCCTGGGTGGAGGAGATGGAGGGCGCTTGTGCGGAGGCGTTGCTCAACCGCAAGGCGCACACAACGTCGAACATCACCCAAGAGACCGCCCAAAACGAACTGGACAAGTGGGCACAAGGTCACAAGGTCACGCTGACCCAGACCCAGCAGCGTGCTGCTCTGGAGGCCCTGACACAGCCTGTGGCAGTCCTTACGGGATTGCCCGGCACTGGCAAGACCACGACTCTACAAGCCGTCGTGAGCATCCTGCGGGACGAGGGGGTCCCATTCCTGTTGGCGGCACCCACAGGCATCGCGGCGAAGCGGTTGCAGACCGTGACCGGAGCACCTGCCTCCACCGTTCACCGAGCCTTCAGTGCGAAGGGGTGGAACGATGAACAGCGCGAAGCCACCTACGTCGGGATCACAGGAGCAGCAGACACTCGCCAGAAGGGCGACACCAAGAGCGAGCAGTGGGGCTTCGGTCCTGACAACCCCCACCCAGCACAGGTCGTGATCGTGGATGAGTCCTCGATGCTTGATCTCCACATGCTCTACCGCTTGCTACAAGGCACCTCCGACGAGTGCCGTCTGGTCTTCGTGGGCGACCCCTATCAGTTGCCCAGCGTCGGAGCGGGCGATGTCCTCCGCGACCTCAGGGATTGCGGGCGCTTCCCGCACACACACCTCAACGAAATCTTCCGTCAGGAGGACACCTCCAGCATCGTGACCGCAGCACACGCAATCCATGCGGGCGAGACCCCCGACATGGGCGACCGCGACTTCCTGTTGATCCGCACCGATGGCGAGGACGACGGCACGGAAGCCAGCAGTGTCATTCGCAAGATCGCTGTCCGGCTGTTCGACAAGCGCGAGAACTTCCAGGTGCTCTCCCCACGCCACAAGGGTGCGGCTGGGGTCACGAGCCTCAACGAGATCATGAGGATGTCCATCAACCCACCCAGCCCAGGCCGTGCCGAGAGAAATCTCGCTGGAGGCGTCGTCCGGGAAGGGGACAGGATCATGGTGATCAAGAACGACTACGAGCAGGGGGTCTACAACGGCGATGTCGGCAAGGTCCACCTGATCGACCATCAGAAGAAGCGTCTGGTGATCCGGGTCTTCGCACCTCCGGGGCAACCCGAACGTGAGATCGCCTACGACGTAAGCAAGGGAACCCCGCCCATCCGTCTCGCCTACGCGCAGACCATCCACAAGAGCCAAGGGCAGGAGTACGACATCATTGTGGTCCCCATGCTCAAGTCCTTCGGCTGGCAGTTGCAGCGCAACCTGCTCTATACAGCCATCACACGCGCAAAGAAGCGGGTGTTCATCGTCGGACACGAGTCTGCCGTGATGAAAGCAGTAGGGAATGACCGCGCAGACCAGCGGAACACCCACCTCGCATCTCGTCTGCGGCAGGAGGGGGGATGATCCCTCTGGAGGATGGGTAAGAGCAGGAACCACCCCGATTGGGGTCGGACAACATTGAACACGAGGTGCCGTCATGGCTGACCAGGAACATCTCCAGCACATCAAGAACACCGTCGAGCGGGTCAAAGGCAAGATGCGGATCACGAAGGTGGTCGCTACTCGCGCCGTGAAGACCAAGAGCGGTGACTTTTTCGCTGGCATGAGTGCCGCATGGGACACCGTGCAGGACGATGCAGGCGGCATGGGCGCTGACACGGATGTCTCTACCGACACCGCTGATAGCGCATCCTCTGGCATGACCTTTCAGGAGGCGCAGGTTGCCCACCTCCTCCTCTCTATGGAAGCCAGCATCGGCGCGTGGCGTGCCGCTCTGTCTGACGGTGCCATCAGTGAGAGCCGTTTCGATGGCAAGGTTCGCGACGTGAAGCGCAACACGCTGGCTCACCTCTCTCGCATCCTCTCTAAGGAGGACGCCCGCACGATGGTGGAGTCCTCCGCACAAGTCGCGTAGGAGGTCACCATGTCTGAAGAAGCCTCAACCCTCCCCGAGATCACCGTGACCGTGGTGGAGTCCGTGTTCAGCAGGCTCACTACGATGGAGGTCCCCCTCGACGCAGACCCCCTTCAGTTCGGGCCAAAGCGCCTGAACGGCAAGGTGGCTGGTGCGCGTGGGATGCTCACCGAGTGTGAAGGCATCTACCTCAAGGTCTCTCTGTGGCTCCAGAAGTACCGTGCGGCTCACCGCACTCTGGAGATGGAGATGGACCTCGCTAAGAAGCACCTCTATGCCAATGATCCTGAAGTCAGGTCAGGCAGAAACGTGGCTGACCGTGATGCTCTGGCGACCATGAAGTTGCGGGATCAGGCGCGAGCCCTGTCCGCCGTGGCTCAGTCCCAAGCCGACCTGGAGGCCATGCTCACCGTCGTGAAGGCGAAGCGGGCTGACCTCAAGGACGTACAAGGGCGTATCCGGGATCAGATGAAACTCTGCCACGAGGAGATTGGTCTCGGTGGGCGCTGGGGCACCAAACCTGCTCCCGGCACACAAGCACCCGATCTGAATGAGTCCCCCAACGTGGACGTGCAGACTCTCAAAGACCTGCACGAGATGTTCACGGGTGACAGGGCGTCCGAGCCTGATCTCGCTGCACTCGCACCTGTCGTGGAGGAACCAGAAGCGGAACTGGAGCCGACACCTGCCGAGGCGATTGCGGAGCCCCCCGTTGATCTCCCTGCACCCGTTGATCTCCCTGCACCCGTTGATCCTCCTGTTGAGGACACCAATGGCATGGATGACGACGAGGCTGACGAGTTCCTTGCAGCCATCGAGACCCCCGCTACAGGACCGGATCTGCGGAACCTGGACGACCTTCTACAAGACCTCGACCTCTAAATCCCACGACAGGGGGGATGATCCCCCTGGAGGATGGGTACAACCAATCGGGCGCACCAAAACTCAACGCTTAGTAAGCAAATGAACTTTCACCCCGCGCCCTGGAGATACACACAATGACTGATGGATTCATCGACTTTTCATTCGGTTCCGGCGACGACGCTCTCAAGAAGAAGTCCAGCCGCTACAAGCCCGAAACTGGGGTCACCGACCGGGCGTCCTTCGTCTGGTTTCAGGACTACAACGACGAGGGAATGCCCGCCGAGGGTGCAGCCCCGAGGTTCGCAGGATGCGAGCGTACCAAGTACGACGCCCGCGTTGGCGTTGTCCTGCTCACCCCCGAGAACCGTGACGAGATCATGAAGGTTCTCCGCTGCGATGCCCAGCACCGTGTCGCCAGCGTGATCTGCGTTTGGCCGACCGACAAGGACGGCGACCTCGATGTCGCCTCGTTCAAGAATGGCAAGGGCTGGAAGGTTCAGCCGTGGGTCTTTGATCCCGGCAAGTACAACCAGATCAAGAACGTGAACAAGCGGTTCCCGTTGACCAAGCACGACCTGTCCATGACTTGCACGGATGGCGTCTTCCACAAGATGACCTTCACCCCCGAGGGTGAGTCGCTTCTGGACAAGTACCTCAACGCTAAGTCCGAGGACTTGCAGGCTGTGGGCGCGAAGATCATCGCTGAGGCACGCTCCGTGGCTCAGGGCATCCACCGGGATCTGGCTCGTACCATGACCGTGGATGAGATCCGCGAAGCCCTCGGTGAGGAGGTTGCACCTTCCGGCGGCGGTGGTTCCCACACTGACGCGAACGTGGACAACCTCCTCGACGACGTGCTGTAGAGTGAAAGTACTCGGTCTTGATCCGTCTCTGACGAACTACGGCTGGGCTATCCTCGACACGAACGCCCCCGTCGGCTCACCTTCCCGGTGTGTCGCACGGGGGCGTTTTCGTACCCCGTCGAAGATGGAGTTCATCACCAGGTACATGGCGATGCGGGAATCCCTGCGAGCCTTGATCCAGGAGCACAAGCCAGATCGCGTGGGCATCGAGTTCCCCGTGTTCGACAACCTGTGGTCAGAGGGGATGTACGGGCTGTTCCTGTACTCCTGCGAAGCCCTCCGTGCCGAGTGCATGGATGTCGTCTTCTGGTCTCCGCTACAAGCCAAAGCCCATGCCCGCGACACCCTCGACCGCCCGAAGGGGTGGAAGATGGACAAGGTGGACATGTGTGAGGCGGCAAAGAAGGACGCGGCTGGCGGGCGTTGGAATCACAATGAGGCAGATGCCTACCTCGTCGGCGTCCTTTCTGGACGCTTCTGGGAGTTCTACGACGGAACCCTGGAGGAAGGGGGGCTAACCCCGACCGAATCTCGGTACTTCACAAAGGTCCACACCTTTGTCCGAGGCAAGAAGGCCGGAAAGACAATCAAAAAGGGAGTGATCTACCGAGAGTCAGATCGCTTCTTCACATGGTCCCGTTTACGGACTGAGGAGATCAACGATGGCAAGAGTAACAAAGAAGAAAAGTGATGCTGGGGGCAGCGCACACCTCGCAGGAGCGGCCAGTCCGTTGTCTGCGGTCACCAAGTACCTGACTGACAAGAAGGGCAAGGAGTTCACCTCCATCGTCGTCGCGATGGACGATGACACGGTGAAGGAGTCCCTGCCTCACATCAGCAGCGGAAGCATCGTTATCGACCACCTCATCGGAGGGGAGCAGAACCAGTTCGGCGTTTCTCCGTGTCCCGGCTTCCCACGAGGCAGGGTCACCCAGGTCTGGGGTCACGAATCCGCAGGCAAGACAACGCTGTGCTTGGAGGCTGTGGCTCAGTGCTGCGCCGACGGGGGCACCGCTGTCTTCATTGACTGGGAGAACGACATCGTTCCCGACTACGCGGCTGCTCTCGGAGTGCCGATCACTGACTCATCCAAGTTCATGTTGCTCCAGCCGGACACGTTGGAAGACGGGATCAAGTACGCGATGGCATACGCCACTGCTGGCGTTGACCTGATTATCTTCGACTCGGTAGGTGCTGCCGTGACCCGACGCATCGCAGAGCGTGACGCTCTCGACGTTGCCGAGCAGGCCAAGGTCGCAGAACTCCAGTCAGTGTGGTCACAGGAGTTGCCTAATATCAAGGGCACCATCGCTCGATCCGGCACGGCTGTGGTCGGGATCAGCCAGATTCGTTCAACGCTGGCTTCGATGCCTGGAGCCGCAAAGACCAAGCCGCAGGGTGGAAACGCCTGGAAGTTCTACGCCGCAGTGCGGCTGGAGTTGCGTCGTGTCAAGAACGAGAAGGCTCGTGAGTACAACGACTTGACCCACAAGACCGACGAGCGTGTCGTGGGTGGGATCATCATGGCTAAGACGGTCAAGTGCAAGGTGTCTCGGTCCCAGGGTCGTGAAGAAATCTTCTACATTCGCTGGGGCGAGGGCATCGACAATGTGCGGACGGTCATTGAGATCGCGAAGTCCCACGGGATCATCAAAGGGGCCAGTTGGATGACCTGGGGTGACGCTCCAGGAGGTCCCCTCAAGATCCAGGGTTCCGAGAAGATGCGAAAGCACATGCTGGACAACCCAGATCACTTTGAAGCACTGAAGGCGAAGGTCATGCCCTTCCTTGGATCGGGCGGCACAGATCAGTTCACCGACGAGGAAGTCGTTGATCCTGAGATGGCAGCCTTGGACGCACAGATGGCGCAAGCCGGAATCGACCTGTAGCAATCGAGTAAGACCCCACAGGAGGCAGCATGGCTGTTCAAGTCCGAGTACAAAACTTCCAAAGCATCGAGGATGCGTCCGTCACCATTGACGGACTCACCGTGGTGACGGGAGCCAACCACAGCGGGAAGACAGCGTTCATGCGAGCCATCCGTGGGGTGTTCACCAACGCCCCTCCAGGTCCACTTGTTCGCCACGGTTGCGCCTACCTGTCTGTGTCCCTGGTCTTCGACGACGGCACTTCCGTGCTGTGGGAGAAAGGCTGGGAGAAGCCAGGACGCAAGGGCAAGACCATCAACCGCTACACGGTCAACGGGAAGCAGATCGCAACCGTTGGCCGTGGGGTCCCTCCTGAGGTGGAAGGGCTGGGTGTGCGTGAGATCAGTGCGGGGTCCGACAGGGTGTGGCCTCAGATCGCGCAGCAGTTCGACGGCACTCTGTTCCTCGTGAACAGGCCCGGCTCCGCTATCGCAGAGGCATTGTCCGATGTGAAGCGGGTTGGTGCCCTCTCGGCTGCCCTCAAGGCTTCCGAGAAGGACCGCAGATCAGCCAACGCTGAGTTGAAGGTCCGACGTAAGGACATCGAGGTCCACAAGATTGCGGCTGAGAGATTCAACGGGTTGGACCCGGTGGCTGACCAGATCAGGCTCCTCTCCAGCGATCTGGAAGCCGTTCAGAAGACGGCACAGGTGATCGAGGAGACCACCAGACTCCAGCAACGTCTGGAGGGGGCAACTCAGGTCGCGGATGAACTGGCGGGTTTCGATGCAGTGGTGATCCCGGACACGAAAGCACCCAAGATCAAGCAGGCCCTTACGAAGGTCAGCGGCTACGCCGACCAACTCCGCAAAGCCCGCGAACTCTGTGACCAACTCCGAGGCTTCGGTGAGATCACCCTTCCTGAGAGCACCGAGGCGACCAGGATCAAAGGTCAACGCGCCGACGTGGTGGACCTTCAGAAGCGGCTCCAGGATGCCAAGGGCAACGTCGGCTCACTCACCTCGACACTCACATCCACCACCACTCAACTCGCTGAGGCTGAGGCTGGGGTCATTCGGCTCCTCGGTGACCGGGGCGAGTGCCCCACCTGCAACACCATCCATGAAGGAACCCACCCATGAGCACCACCCAGAACAGCCTGTTCGCCTACGAGGCGTCTGAGAAGACCGGACCCACCCGCCGTCGTCTGGTCTACAACTACCTGCTGAAGCAGGGGGCTATGGGAGCCACGGATGATGAGATCATCCACAGCACGAGCATCGAACACAAGAGCATGGCAGGCACCCGACACCAGTTGATGAAGTTGGGTGCCGTGGAGGACACAGGGAACCGCCGCCCCACTCGATCCGGGAACCCTGCGACCGTGTGGGTCGCCATCCCCGGTGTGAGGGTCAGCGAGGCACCTGTCAAGACCGACCGCGAGCATCTGATGACGGCAGCACGGAAGCAACTGAAAGAGATGTCCGACGACCAGTTGCGAGTCTTCCTTGAGGTCACGGTCACGGAGCAGCCCATTGACCTCCTCGATTTCTACGCGGAGTTCCGAGAGTAGGGGGTCACAGAATCCTCTACTCCCGTAAATGAAGGGACAAAACTACAGGAGATCACCATGCCTTCCAATCGCGTCCGCCTCTACCAGCACTTCGTCTTCATGAGCAAGCACGGCTCCACCGACGAGGAGGCCGAGGATGCTCTTGGACTGCCCCACCAGACGGTCAGCGCCGTGCGCGGTGAACTCGTCAAGATGGGCGCGGTGGTCAGCACAGAGGTCTGTCGTTGGACCCGGAGCAAGAAGAAGGCAACCGTTCGTGTAGCCGTCCCGAATGTGGACGTGACCCAGCGTTTGGGCATGACCGCAGCGGAGGAGAAGCAGCGGTGGATTCGCGCTCAGATCCGCAACGTCGATGAGGCAGTCCTGGACGACATCATTGACATGCTCCGCATAGCACTGACCCCACCAGGGCAGACCAAGCAGTTGACCATCATGGACTTGTTCGGGGAGGCATCACCATGAGCATCAACCTTGTCTGGCGCACAGACGTACACCTGTCCGACCGCGCACCGTCCAGCCGTACCGACGACTGGGCCGACGCCGTGTTCGATAAGTTGGGGCAGGTCCGTGATCTCGCACGCGAGGTCGGTGCTGCCGCCATCATCGACGGCGGTGACTTCTTCCACATCAAGTCGCCCGGCAGAAACTCCCATGCGCTGGTCAACCGGACGGCGGAACACCACAGCACCTACCCGTGCCCGGTCTACTGCACTCCTGGGAACCACGACTCCGTGTACGGGGACTACGCTTTCCTGCCACAGCAACCGTTGGGAGTCCTGTACTCCACTGGGGTCTACAAGCGGCTCTACGACGAGCACGAGGCTGTGTTTACCCACGATGGGATCACTGTCCGCGTGGTTGGCATCCCCTACCACGGGACCACCTACGACATGGAGCGGTTCACCAGCATCGTGAAGGGCGACGAGGACATCCTGATCTGCGTGGCTCATGTGCTCGCCTCCCACAAGGGCGGCACCATGTTTGAGGGCGAGGACATCGTGAAGTACGCCGACCTCGTGGACACGGCTCCCGACGTGTACCTGTTCGGCCACTGGCACAAGGACCAGGGCGTCGAGGAGATCGGTGGCAAGCAGTTCGTCAACATTGGATCACTGACGCGAGGGGCACTCTCGCAGGACAACATGGACCGGATTCCGTCTGCGGCTGTGCTCCGATGCACAGACAAGGGTGTCGAGATCGAGGTTGTACCCCTCAACGTCCGTCCCGCCGAGGATGTGTTCGACGTTGAGGGGCGGGCAAGGCAAGTGAAGCGGCAGGTGGAGATGGACTCGTTCGTCGAAGCCATCCGTGAAGCCCTCCAGCCCACCGAGGGCGAGCAGACGCTGGCCGAGGCCGTGGAGGGTATGGGTGACGTACCCAACGAAATCCGCGAGCGGGCGTTGGCCTACTTGGAGAGCGCATGAAACCAGTAACTTTGATCCCCGGTTTCGGGGACAGCGCCCCGAGCGCCACACTCTACTACGGGCAGGATGTTCGGGAATCCCTGCGCCTGCTTCCAGAAGCATCCGTCCATACGGCCTGCACCTCTCCTCCCTACTTCGGTTTGAGGGACTACGGGGCGGGGGATACTGAGATCGGTCAGGAGGCTACGCCTGAGGACTTCGTAGCGGCCTTGGTCGAGGTCTTTCGCGAGATGAAGCGGGTTCTCAGACCCGATGGAACCCTCTGGGTGAACCTGGGAGACTCCTATTCACGGGGGTCACGGGGCACGGTGCCCACGCAGCGAGGTCTGTGCGCCAGCGGCGCGGACGAGGACAAGTACAACTTCTCGTCGGCCTCAGCGAAGATGCGTGGCCACGAGGTGATCAAGCCAAAAGACCTGATCGGAGTCCCTTGGCGTCTGGCCTTCGCCCTCCAGGCAGACGGTTGGTACCTCCGTTCTGACATCATCTGGGCGAAGCCCAATCCGATGCCTGAGTCAGTGAAGGACCGTCCCACTAAGGCCCACGAGTACATCTTCCTGTTTTCCCACCCAGACAGTGGGGGGAGGTACTACTACGACCAAGCCGCTATCCGCGAACCCTTGAAAGCCGTGTCCCTTGATGAGAGCGTGGGGCGAAACAAGAGGTCTGTGTGGCATGTAGGCACTAAGTCCTACCAAGGCGCTCACTTCGCCACCTGGCCTCCTGCTCTCGTTCGTCCGATGGTCCTTGCCGGATGTCCGGTAGGAGGCACTGTCCTCGATCCTTTCTCGGGGTCAGCAACCACTGGGATGGTGGCCCTTCAGGAAGGCCGAAACTATGTCGGAATCGATCTGAACGCTGATTACCTTGATCTCGCACAGGCTCGGATCGAGGGTCGTAAAGCACCTCAGGAACCTGACGGTACTGAGCAACAGGAGCAGGATATCTTCGACTTGTTCCCAGGGGTACTGTGACCCCTGTGGGTTCAGTTCTGGGCTCTCGTGACCGGAGGTTCGGAATGAACAAAGGGACAACGCTCTACTGGAGCACCTTGAAGATGTGGGAGGAGTGCCCACAGAAGTTCGTGTGGTCGAAGGGATGGGATCGCTACGACTTTGGTTACGGGCCAGGTGAGCGCAAGCCAAAGCCCGAGCAGCGTTCCCGACACCACGCCGTGTTTGGCATCGTGATCCAACAGGCCATCGAGGACATGTACAACCTGGAGTTGTACCGCGACCCCAAGACCTTGACCTCCCGGATGCTGGAGATCGGCCAGAAGGAGTTCGACCGGCAGATTGACAAGCCCAAGAACAAAATCTCTTACTCTGAGGCCCGGATGACCCGAGCCGAGATGTGGGAGTTGTGCGCGGACGGGATCACGGGGTTCGTGCAGACCATGAAGGCGCACAGGTTTCTTGGACCCTATGCCAAGGCCGAGGTGGACCTGGTCGGGTGGATCGACAAGTGGAACCCCATCGGCGGTCGCGCTGACACCATCATCAAGCGCAGTGATTCTGGGGTCACGATCATCGACGGCAAGAACACGATGTACAAGATGAAGTACACAGACCCGGATCAACTCCGCTGGTACGCCTTGCTCTACAAGTTGCTCTACAAGGAACTCCCTGACCGGCTCGCCTACGTCTGGTACAGGTTCCCAACGGGGCTTGTCACCACGGACAAGGACGGCACCGAGACCATTGAGACGGGCGTGGAGTGGGTTGAGTTCGACGAGGGTGACCTCCAAGGGCTTGCTCAACGTGCTCTTGATGCCAAGGAGGGGATGGAGGCCGAGCAGTTCGACCCCACGCCTTCCCCCAAGGTCTGCAACTTCTGTGACTTCCTGTCGGTCTGCGATGCTCGCCAGAAGCAGAAGGCTGCCAACTCGGCGAAGCGGGGCAAGAAGTCTCGGCTGGAGGAGATCACGAATGCCACGGGTGGGTTCGCGGATCTGTCCCTGTGACCCTGTGGAGGGGGGATGCTTTCACCCCTGGTTGGGTATGTCCCCTCATAGGAGAATGTCATGTCTGATCTGGATGAGCGATTGAAAGCAGCGGTCACTCTGCGCGACCGTCTGAGCAGAGACTCCCAACGGATTCAAGGCCGGAAGGATGCAGCAGACAAGGCTCTGGCTGCCGTGGAGGACGAGATTCGCTCCAAGAAACTTAGCCCTGACACCCTGCAAGCCACCCTTGACACTCTCAGTGCCGCCTACGAAAAGGAGGTCACCTCCTTTGAGTCCTCCCTGGCGACCGCTCACACAGCCCTGTCCCCCTATCTGGAGAATGACGCATGAATATCGAAGTTGCAAAGTCTGACCTTGAGGTCGCCCTCAAGGTCGTAGCCCTTACCGTAGGGTCTGGTTCCGACCTGTCCTCCCACTACCTGTTCCGCCAGCATGAAGGTCAGGCGGAGATCCTGTCTTACGACATGCGGGTCTTCTCCCGTGCGCCGTTCACCGCCACGGTGGAAGGTGACGATGGAGATGCCTTCACGGTAGAGGCATGGAGGCTCGACAAGTGGATCTCCTCCGTAGGCGACGGTGTACTGACGCTGTCCTGCGACGAGAACGGACAGGTGGTGGCAAAGGGGCCACGCTCCAAGATCAAGTTGCGCTCACTCGACGCCAGCAGGTTCCCTTACTGGGATGGTCTCATGGCTCAGGCTGAGGATGTGGGGGATGTCTCCCCTGGCACCCTCTACCGTGCGCTCCACCTGACCAAGCACTTCGTGTCGGCAGACGATACGAACCGCCCCGAAATCTGCCAGGCAGAAGCCACCGAAGGTGTGCTCAAGGCCACCAACCGCCGCGCTGTCTCCAGTGTGACTGTGCGTGACCTCCCAGACCTGGACATCCGTGTTCCTGGCAAGGATCTCAGCGTGATCCTCCGGTTCCTTACTGACAAGGTCACGCAAGAGTCCGATGTGTCGGTCAAGCGAGCCAGCCGTCCTGATGGATCGGGCGGTGGCGCAGCATCCATCTTCCTGCGCCCAGATGGTTCCTACATCGGGGTCAGCCGACCCACGGTAGCCATGCCAAAACTCCCTGTTGATATCGAGGAGTCCGACACGACCATCACGGTCGATGTCAATGAGTTCAACGCGGCAGTCGATGTCCTGCTCGCGTCAGCCCCGAAGGGACATGCTGCGGTTTCCTTCTCGACGGGCGAGGGCGGCACGCTGCTCCTGGCGATGCCCTCTGAGGCTGGGGGCAAGGATGAGTACCCCCTGATCCAGTCCGTTGCTTCAGGCTTCGGCGACCAGTTGTCGTTCACGATGGACCACTCCTACATCGGCAACATCGCGGACATGTTCGACCTCGATACCGTGACCTTCGGGGTGCATGAGAGGGGTCGAGGTGGGTATGTCTCCTTTGCCTATGAGGACGAAGGAGCCACCGAGGACTCAGGCAACCACTACTACACGGTGATCGTTTGGCACTCGTAGAACAACACAACCAACTCTGCCAGTCCTTGGCGAGGGTCGAGGCTCTGCGGGATGCGTCCTTCAAAGCCCTGTCTGAGTCACAGACTCAGGTGGCTGTGTTGGAGGCTGAGGAGGAAACTCTCAGCCGCGTGGCAGACCTGTTTCGCATTCTGATTGACCGTGAGGTCATGGACAATGCGAAGACCGTCGAGAGCCTTCTCACCGAGGGCTTGCAAGCCATCTTCGATGATCTCGACCTCTCCGTTCGCTCTGAGATCGAGGTTCAACGAGGCAAGGTGGCAGTTGATCTGATCACTGTCCAGAAGCAGTCCGACGGGACAACCATTGAAGGCAACACCACGGACGCCTGTGGGGGATCAGTCTCCACCGTGCAGTCGGTGTTGCTACGCATTGTGGTGTTGAACAGGCGAGGTCTACGACCCCTCCTGCTCCTCGACGAGTCCCTGGGCGCTGTAGCCGAGCACTATGTCCCCCGTGTGGGTCAGTTCCTCTCGGTCCTGGCTGACCGGATGGGATTGGATGTCCTGGCTGTGAGCCACAACCCTGCTCTGGTTGAGGCTGCCAACACGGCTTACCGTATCCAGAAAAGGGATGATAAAGCCACCTTCCGCAAGATCGGAAGGAAGTGAGATGAAAGACCCCAGCGAGATCCGGCAAAAACTCAAGCAAGCCCAGTACCGGCATGTGAAGAGGATTCTGCGTGGGACGTTCCCGCAGGGTGTGGACTGGCCTAAGGAAGAGGTTGAGAGCATCAAGGACGAGCACCGTGCCTTCTTCCAAGAGGCTCCGCTCCATGTGATCGCTCGTGACTTCCCTGACGTAGCCGCCTTGATGTGGGTGTTGGAGGATCAGCCAGACCAGGCACTTGTGGTCAACGGCACCCTCGTAGGGTCCATGGGTGGGGTCATGCTCTGGGCTGATTCGGATGCAGACGCGGATGCCGCACGGGGGATGATCGACCAGATCGTTGGGGGTCTGGTCTCCACAGGACCTCAACCAACCACTGACCACCCCCAGAAATCCTGGTGGAGGAGACTGTTCGGATGAACCCCAATCTACTCACTGTGGTTGAACACCCCTACAAGCGCCGCCCCTTGATGCTTGATGGGGTTCCGGTGCCTCGCGATTCAGGTCCTTTCCTGGTCACCTCCACGAAGGCGACTCTTTGGGTCGAACGGGCATTCGGAGAAGGCTTCTTGCGCCTCGCTGTCCGCCAGCAGACATCCGGCGACCTGTTCCGCGATCTCGTCACCGAAGTTGCCGCTGAAGGTCACCGCCGTGGATGGGACAACGTGTATCCCCCAACCACAGACGGCGTGTTGGACGGCATCAAGCACCTTCATTACTATGGTCTGACCGATGCCACGCTCCTCTATGGTTCGGAGTTCGACATCGGCATCGCCCCTGACATGCCCCGCGCCCCCGCTGACTGGCTTCCTCCCTCCTGGGGGGTATTGGTCCCTGACCGAGCGTATGTCGGCACTGTGTACCTCCTGGGAGACAACTTCCTCGGAGCAGTCGTACACAACCCCTCCCGAGGCATCGTCGTCCTGAAGGGAAACGAAGATAATGATGAGATTCCTTCCGACCTGCCCTAAGTGTGATTCCACGGCTGTCTCGATGGAGAGAGACCCCAAGTGGTCCAACAGGGGCTGGCCTAATGACGCACTTTTTCGTTGCACCACCTGTGGGCACCGCCTCTACGGTAAGGACGCATTAGCCCACATCACCCTGGAGCAGAAACGCCACCAGGACGAGGAGGTCCGTCGAGCACAGGAGGCTGAGGCCGAGCGGCAACGTAAGGAGGAAGAACGCCTACGTAAGGAGGAAGAACGCCTACGCCGCGAGCATGAGGTGATCTCGTTCCAATGCGCCTGGGGTGAGTGCGAACTGCCCCGGCGAGAGAAATCGGTCTACTGCTCCCGCGAGTGTTCCAACAAGAATGCCCGTGCTCGTCACGCCGCCAGGAGGCACGAGGATCGGTAACATGGGCATCACGATCAAGAACATGAAGCCCTGAGCGGGGGGTCTGATCCCAGCCTGAATGGGTAAACTCTCCCATGAGAGAGTGGTTGACCAATGCCCTGCTGGACTCAGCCGAGTTCATCCCCGAGGAAGCCGAAGGCTACATCCTCGGTCGAGGTCTGCCGTTCCGGCTCATGGAGGAGATGCGAGTGGGGATCTGGCGTTGCCCAGAAGCCCCATGCCCGGATGGCGTCTTCAACCATCGCCATGGCATCGGAGGCAGCCGAGTAGACCACTGGCTCTCGATCCCCCTCTGGTCTCCCCGAGGGCGTGTCGTCGGGGTCGAGTTCCGTCGCTGGGACGGTGAGAAATCCGTGTCGAAGTACTTCCTGCCCGACACCTCCTGGTCCCCCGTCTTCGCTGGCATGACCCCATCGTCGCTGAACCGTATCTGGAAGGGCGGTGACATCTGGCTCGTCGAGGGGATCTTTGATCTCGCCTTGACCCACGCGATCCCGGACAAGGACGTGGTGCTCTCGTGCGGTGGTGCCAAGATCACTCCCAACCAGGTGGCCTTCATTCAGCGGTTTCTCGATCCTCGGGCGATGGTCCACGTAGCCTTCGACATGGACGAGACGGGGCGAAAGATGGCCCAGGGCTACCAGCACCCCGACACAGGACGCAGGGTCTGGGGCGTCGTAGAACGCCTTGACCGTGAGGGGATCCGTTGCCGTGACGTTCAGTACCGGGGCAAAGACCCTGGCGATGTGTGGGAACGCACGGGCAGCGCAGGACTTCGGCGAGCCTTCCGTCTTTAGGGGGGTCGTGGCTCTCCCTCAGCGGGTAATGGTGGGTGTCACCAACAAATACCAAGGAGGTTCACATGGCAGTTGATATCTGGAAAGCCAATGACGAGATTCACGCGAAGGTCAAGGAACTGATCGGACAGAACCACCCCGATCTTGCCCTGATCTCTGACGAGATCATCATCGTCTTCCGCACGAAGGCAGGCAAGAGCGGAGGACAGGTCGTCCTCGGGAACAGCAAGAAGGTCGCAGCCCTGGCCAACGCCATCGGCAACACCGACTTCAAGTTTGTCATCGAGATTGCCGCCGACCTGTGGGAGAACGAGTTGGGAGAGCGTCAGCGGGAAGCCCTGCTGGATCACCTGCTCACCGCATGTCGGTGTGATGAAGACCCCAAGAGCGGGGACTTCAAGTGCTCCGTAGCAAAGCCCGACATCATGGCTTTCCGTGAGAACGTCGAACGCTACGGAATGTGGTTCCCGGTCGAGACGAAGGAAGACGAAGGACCCTCTCCCGTTGAGAAGATGTTCGGCGTAGATACCGAGTAACCGACAACCCTG
>Ga0307488_10001284_pt1 | contig 20952 bp, 21 predicted proteins | sample SB02metaG_FD_202248 | JGI IMG/M metagenome (GOLD analysis project Ga0307488, IMG submission 202248) | Sea-ice brine microbial communities from Beaufort Sea near Barrow, Alaska, United States - SB 0.2 | ecosystem: Environmental > Aquatic > Marine > Coastal | place: USA: Alaska | collected... | reverse complement strand
GGCACTAACATAACTACGGGCGATCAGAACAACCTTATGGGCTATAGAGCAGGCGCTAACGCAATTACTGCCAGTCACACTGTTGCTATTGGTCAAAACGCAATTGGCTTAGGTGTTCTAACTGGTGACAATAATGTTGCGGTTGGTCGATCAGCAGGCTACGATTTAACCAGTGGTGCAACCAACGTCTTTGTTGGATACCTAGCAGGCTCTAACGTAACTACAGGCGCTGACAATACAATTCTTGGCCCGAATTCTGGTGATGTATTAACAACCGGCAGCAACAACACCATCATTGGTCACAACGCAGCAGCATCCGCCGTAGGTGTGTCTAACGAGATTACATTTGGCGATACGTCCATTTCTGCCATCCGCGCTCAGGTTACGTCCATCTCGGCTCTGTCGGATCGACGGGACAAGAAAGACATCAAAGAGCTTCCGGTTGGCTTGGACTTCATCAATTCGCTGAACCCCGTCGAGTTCACGTGGAACATGCGCGATGGCGCTAAGGTCGGGCAGAAAGAAGCGGGCTTCATTGCTCAGGAACTGGATGAGGCCCAACAGAAAGCAGGTGTTGACGAGCTATTGAATCTTGTGTTAAAATCCAATCCAGATAGATTGGAAGCCGCTCCGGGCAAACTTATCCCGATTCTAGTTAAAGCGATTCAGGAACTATCTGCTGAAGTTAAATCACTTAAACTCTGTAAGTGCAACCCCTGAGGAAAATCAATGCCAGACGAAGAAAAGAAAACTATTACGGTAAACTCCAAAACTTACAATGTAGAAGACCTGAGCGAAAAAGAAGTTACTATGTTTAATCATGTGGCTGATCTGGACCAAAAGCTAATGAGTTCACGGTTCAGTGTAGATCAGTTGCAGGTATGTCGCGATACCTTTGTTAACATGCTAACGTCTTCTCTTGAGAACCCAACCCCAACAGAAAAGGAATAAAACTATGTCGGAAGAAGAAATCGAAATGACAGCAGAAGATATTGCACGACACTACAGTGCTTCTATGGATTCTGTAAATCTCATCAACGCAGTTGTTGCTGCGCCTGATGATTATACGAATGATCCTACCGTACTTCAACGTAACATTGACCATCTAAAGGGTGCGCTCGTACTTGATTATTGGACTACAGAAGATATGACTCCATTTACAAATGCTATTGCTGCTGGCGAAGCAGTTTAGAACTAACTATGGGTCCAGCAGAAAAAACATTAGTGGATTGGTCTGCAATTACTGTGTCTGTAGGGGCGCTATTTCAGTTTCTTCCGGCTGTGGCGTCCCTACTTTCTGTAATTTGGTTATCTTTAAGAATATATCAAACGATTAAAGAAATGAAAAATAAGGATTAAGATATGGCTGCTCCATATACAAACATTAAATTTTCTGATGCTGCTATGCCGCGCATTGCACAGGCAACAGGCTATAGTAATCCCAACTATAATAAGGCGGGATTTCAACAGTTTCTAGCTCAGAACCCAGACGCCAAAGCTAAGTATGACCAATTTCAGCAACAGGCTGTAGGTACTATGATGGCAGCTAGAGGTGGTGTCGTCAAGTTTGTTGATGGTGGAATGGTATTAAAAAAGTTTGATGAGGGTGGTGCTGTTGAGGATCAACCTCAAATAGGTGATGTTCGTTTCGGCGAGAGGGGCGACCCCGATGTATACTGGACGGGATCAAGTTGGTCAACAACGCCGCCTACACCTACACCTACACCTACACCTACACCTACACCTACACCTACACCTGCACCTACACCTACACCTACACCTGCACCTACACCTGCACCTACACCTACACCTACACCTGCACCTACGGCAGCACCTACACCTGCACCTACGGCAGCACCTACACCTGCACCTACGGCAGCACCTACACCTGTAGCTACAGCAGCACCTACACCTGTAGCTACAGCAGCACCTACACCTGCACCTACGGCAGCACCTACACCTCTAACTACATCACAATCAGGTGACCCTGACGAATGGGAAGAGAACAACACTTATTATGTTGCTCCTACACCTACACCTACGGCAGCACCTACACCTGTAGCTACGGCAGCACCTACACCTGTAGCTACGGCAGCACCTACACCTGTAGATACGGCAGCACCCGTTGTAGGTGCTGCTACAACTGAGCCAAAAAATCCAGATACATTCGTAAACCCTGCAACTGTAGAGTTTGGTCATACGGGTCCAAACTATACCTATACAAGAGCATCTTCTGCTGCTCAAGCCCGTTCAATAGAAGCCTATTTAAGAAATACTCCTGAAGGTCCACATGCAGAGTATTATAAAAGCTGGATGAATAATCATGATAAGGCATATAATCCAGACAGGCAAGAAGGCATTGTAGGAGACAAGTATGTTTCCTTTGATTATACTACGTACCCCCCTACAAAAGTAGAAACGGGAGCGGACTCTGATGAGTTAAAGCGCATTGGTGATACTAGAGAAAACGAAAGAACACCAGAAGACGTTAAAAAACTAAATATTCTAAGAAAAATTACACCGCTAACACTTAGTGATGGTACTACAGTTTCCGGTACAGACGCAAAAGCTAGATACGATCAGATTGCTACTAAACGAGAAGACGTTATTACAGATGATGATAGAGCTTTTGCTACCCAATTTAGGGCGCAGTATGGTTTTGTACCTATTCCTGTTACCGCTAATGTAGGCAGTCCTGAAATTGTAAACCGTACTACAGCTATGATGGAAGGCTTAACACAAGACGGGCAGCCTATTCTTACGGAAGATATGACTGTTGATGCTTTTGGTGTTCCGCAGGACGCCGCACAAGATGTGGCAACCGATGTAGGACAAATAGCAGGTGACGTTACTGCGGGTGCATTTGGGGCAACGTCTACAGGTGCCGCTGCTCCGGCGTCTCTGACAGCCAATGTATTTACAGCAAACCAAGTAAGCGATGCTGTTAGATCAGAGCTAACAATGTTTGATCCTGCACAGGGAACTCTTTCTGAAGAAGCTAAAGCTATTGCTGCTAATTTACCCCCACAAGAATTAGCACAACTGGGTTTATCCCAAGCCCAACTAAATAAAATTAGGCAAGTTTCTGAAGTCACAACAGCCTTTACGGAATCTCAAGCTTCTGATGCTGCAACGCGAGGCTCTACACCACAGGCGAATGCAGCTACTTTTGAGGGTGATGTACCCACAGCAGATGCTGCTATTTTTGAGGGTCAGACACCTCAAGCTACGGCACAAGACCAGTTTAGTCTTACACCAACGGAAGCTGCAAAACAAGCAGAAACACAGGTTTTAGCGGCAGCTAAAGCTTCAGAAATACCTTCTGCTGAAGCTATACAGTCCACATACAGGAGTACTTTAACTGCTGCTCAGGGTCGTGTAGGTTCTAACGAGCTTGTTGATGCGCGAGCGCAGGGGCTACAGATTGATGAACCCATAACAGCTATAGCAGCGGTTATGGAAAATCTTAACTCATCAGCGGTTGCTAAAGCCCAGCAGGGTTCTTTTTCTCAGTTGCTGGCTCAACCGGCTCAGGGTACTGTAGAAGCTAAAGCTACTGTACAGGGCCAAATGGCTACTTTGATGGACCAGTTTAATAACGGTAGTACACCTGTATGGGCAGCGGGAGCTATGAGAGCAGCTAATGCTGCTATGGCTTCGCGCGGTTTAGGTGGTAGCTCTATGGCTAGTGCTGCCATTATACAGGCTACTATGGAAGCTGCTATACCTATTGCACAGCAGGACGCTCAAACTTTTAATAATATGGGCCTTTCTAATCTTGCTAATCGTCAGCAGGTATCTCTTGCTAATGCAGCAGCCCAACAAAATATTGAACTTTCTAATCTTAATAATAGGCAACAAACGGCACTTCAAAATTCTGCTAATGCCTTTTCTCTTCAGAGTCAAAACCTATCTAATGGTCAGGCAGTTGTGTTAGCCAATGCACAAATTGCTGCGGCTGCACAGAATAAAAATCTTGACGTTAGAACTCAAACTTCTCTTGTAAACGCCGCACGTTTTGCAGAAGTTAACAACATTAATCTTAACAACAGGCATCAGGCTAATTTACAGCGCTCGTCTGAAAACCTGCAAGTTAACTTGACAAATCTTAGTGAGGCTAATAAAACAGCTTTGTCTAATTTGCAAGTTAGGGCTGCTCTAATAGGACAAGAGCTTAGTAATGAACAACAAGTATCTGTATTAGAAAGTACACAGACTTTTCAGCGTGCAAACTTTGATGCCTCATCTAAACAACAATCCTTTATACAAGATGCTCAAGCTAAATTAGCACTTGAAGGTAAATCTATGGACATTAGGCAGCAAACTTCGTTGTTTAATGTTACGGGTCAATTAGATGAACGTAAGCTTGATTTAACCAACGAACAACAAACAAGACTGTTTAACACTACCAATGCCCTTAACATAGATATTCAAGATTTAAGCAACAGGCAACAGACTGCTTTAGCGAATGCTCAAATTAATGCTTCTTTAGAGGGCCAAGAATTAAATAATAGACAGCAATCAAATGTTATTCGTGCCTCCAGAATATCTGAAGTTGCTAATCTTAATTTTTCAGCCGAGCAACAGCGCGTAATAGAAAATGCTAAACTAGCTCAGACAGTAGACCTATCTAATTTAAGTAATAGACAGGCTAAAGTTATGGCAGACGCTGCTGCATTAACACAGTTAGATGTAACTAACTTAAATGCTAGACAGCAGACTAATATACAAAATGCTCAAGCTTTTCTACAAATGGATACACAAAACTTAACTAACCGCCAACAAAAAACTGTACTTGACTCTCAGTCTATGGTACAATCAATGCTGTCAGATCAGGCTGCATTAAATGCTAATAAACAATTTAATGCAACAAGCCAAAATCAAACAGATCAGTTTTTTGAATCCCTATCTACACAAGTTTCTCAGTTTAATAGCAATCAACAAACGCAAACTTCTCAATTTAATGCGGGGCAGTTAAACGCGGCTTCTCAGTTTAACGCAAATGTGAAGAACCAAAGGGAGCAATTTAATGCTCAAAACGCTGTAGTAATTGCTCAGTCAAACGCTCAATGGCGTAGGCAGATTGCTACAGCAGACACAGCCTCTCTTAATAGAGCTAACGAACTTAATGCTCGTTCTACATTAGAACTATCTACTCTAGCCTATAACAACACGTGGCAGTTATACAAAGATATTTTTGAGTTTGCTTTTCAGGCAGAGGAAGGCAGACTTGACAGAGAAAATGCTTTATCCAGAGCAGAAATTAGTGCCGACGCAGGTGGTTCAGGCAGTGCATTTGGGTCTATTGCTGGAAGTATCGTTGGGGGAATAGCGTCATCTGTATTTGGTGGGTTCCCCTCCGACATTAGACTTAAAAAGAACATTGAACCTATTTTAGACTACGGCAACGGTATTAAAATGTATAAGTGGGAGTGGCGAGATAAAGCCAAAGACTTACAAATTAATAAGAGACAAAATAGAGGCTTCATTGCTCAAAATGTCCTTAAATATTTTCCTGACTTAGTACGTAAAGATGAAGAAGCAGGTTACTTGAGAGTAGATTATTTAGGAGTAGTTAAAAAATGTATGGCCTAACTAAAGACGCATATAGAAGCTATGTAAAAAATCAAAAAAAGCCTCCTGAAAAAGAAAAGAAATCTTTCTCTAATGGCAGTGGTCTATTATCTCCAAACATGTCAAGACCTACAAATACGGATACTAAACCTATATCCGTACAGGAACAAGAAAAGAACGTCGCTGAAAATGCTTTTGCATTATTTAAAAACTTCAACGATAGGTATAAGGTATAATGCGGTATACACAACAAGACATTGAAGATGCACAGGAGCCTTCTTTTGAGGCACCAATTCCGGGTATGAGTCTTACTACTGAACCGGGTTCTCGTCCGTGGGAGCAACCTCCTCAGTATACAACTGTAATGGAAACAGCAGATCACTACATTGAAAATCTATTTTCTCCAGATGGTATAGATTTAATTGTTGCCGCTTCTGAAATGGGAAGTTCTGCATTAGACATAGCAGAAAAATTAACTATGTCTGGTGCATCTCGTGGTGTTCACAGTGTTGATGTTGGTGTAACGGTGTCTCCCATCTTAGTGGAGGTTATAAAGACGGTAGCTAACTTTACAGATGTAGAACTTCCTATTGGTGATGAAGATGATTCAAATAGATTTAGTGATTCTATGGCTGAACTAATGAAAAAAAGAATGTCAGACGAAGCAGAAACGGATGACGTTAGCTTATCATTTGACTTAGAAGACTTCGATATGTCTGACATGCCTGAAGAAGATGAAGATGAAGAAGATATGGACGTTGATATGCCAGAAGAACAAGAATCAGAAATGGCGTCAGGTTTAATGAGTAGGAGAGTGTAATGAGTAACTTTTTTAAAGATTTTAGTGCGAGTTTTGCAAAAACTTATGCAGCAGGTGCGCAATCTGGCTCAGGTACAAGCACATCTTTAGGAAGAATGCTTAAAGACGGTACACAAGATGACTTTAATAAGTATCTGTCTGCTAGACAGGGTGCCGTTAAAGGTGAATATGATGCCTACAAAACTAAATTTGATGCGTTTGAAAGTCAAGCTAAAACATTAATTGATATTATTGGTGACGATGCTATTGATAAGGGAACTCATTTAACAAGTCAAGAAGCTACTGCACGTCTAATGAAGGGTAAAACTACCGCTGGTGTAGATAAATTAATTGCAGGCTTTAGTGAACATAGAAAAGAAGGTACTAACATTAGAGAGCTTTTAGGGGCAACACTAGAGAGGGGTAAATCAGACAAAGAGGTATTCAACTTAACACCACAACAAATCGCTAAAGGGGCGTTAGGCGGTTCGTTTAAGTATACACCTAAACCGTTTGACCTAAAAGAAAGACGCACTGGTCTTGCTAGATTCTTGCGTGATGATTTGGGTCTGTTCTCAGAAACATTTGAAGGTGAACGTGAGGGTGTTGCAAAGAAACAAGCAGAAATGATTACAGCAGGCTTTAATGAAAAGTATACAGGTGATACCGATTACCGTGAGGCACGGGGTGTCATTAGCTTAGACCCTGCTAAAATGCGTACTCAAGCCGAAATACGAGATGAAAGAAAGTCTATAGCTCAAACAGAAGGAGCAGAAACAAATCTTAAAATAGCAAAACAATCTTTGCTTCATAACGCTAGTTCACATGCTATGTCAATAGACCTACATCGAAAAAATATGACCCTTACAGGTATGAAAATTGATGAGGCTAAAATTGTGGCAGAAGAAAATGATGTAAAACGAAAATTAGGTTTACCCGATTTAAAAAGAGCCGTAGTAGATGCTATTGGCATTGGTGACCCTGCTAAAATTGCTGAATCTGTTACAAACTTGGAGGAGACTCAAAACTTTTTAAATTCTAAGAATGCTATAAGTGGTACTTACACTAAGCTTATAGAAAATGATGCAGCACTGACTACAAAGTATAAACCGGGCAGGTTAGCAGATGGTGCTTCTCCGGGTTTCGGTCAGGAAGGTTTGTCTACAGCAGAAGCCACAAAAGTTAGAAAGAGTCATGCTGTCAATGCAACATATAGAGTATTATCCCGATTCAGAGATCAGGAACTTGTCGATAGTTTACCCTATCTGATGCCTTCCTATATACCTATTTCAAGAGATGAATTTAATACTATGAAGATAATAGTTTCTGCTAATAACTCTTCAAAAGCAGATTCTCTTAACGGCAGACTAAAAGAATATACTGATGTTCTTATGAAGGATTCTACAAATAAAGAAAAAGAAGGATTCATTGCAAGAGTTACTATGGAGTCTGCTAGACTGGGATTAGGCGGTTCTGTGTCTGTTGCTAATAAGGTTAAGGTTAAGGATGATGAAACGATAAACCCTGTTCCCACACCTACGCCTAAAAGGCGCGTAACTCAAGAGCAGAATGATGCTGATAAAGCAGAAATAGCTAGGTTAGAAAAGGAATTAAAAATAGAGCAAGAAACACTGTCTTTGTATCGCGCAGGCGAAAAAGATAAGACTGGAGACAGTCGCAGTAACCCTATAGAGCGGGGGATAGCACGCGATTCTATGCTAGAGATTGTTGAAAAACTTGAGGAACGACGAAGTAAATTAAAAAATTCTGAAGTAATAGTACCTGAAACTATATAAAAGAAAGGTTAAGAATTAATTATGGCTCTTAATATTGATCCTTTAGCATATACAAATTATAAACCTTTTTCTTTAGAGGGTGATGTTGATTTATCATCTGAAGTTGAGCCTGAAGTTGAAGCTTCACCTGATCCGCTGTCTGCTACTCAGGACGGCTATCAGTTTGAGCGTGAAGCTAAACTAACTGGTGATGAAGAAGACTATAAGCTAGATATAATTAACAATAAACCTGTTATGGCTTCTATGCGTAGATATATGCATGATCGTTTTGGTGAAACGGGTATGCAGGAAGACGATGAAGCAGATATAGATTTTGTTGATAGATATTTAAACCATCACAGATATTTTACTACAAACAGTGTTTCTTTAGGTAAGCAGGTGTCTTTCTTACGTGATGCCGAGTCAGCAACTAAACAGGATTTAGGTAGAATATATTCCCACATTGAAAATAATGCCCCTATGTTGTGGGATCAATCATTAGGTGATGCTGGTAATACCTTTTTAGATTACGCATCCGCTGTATTTACAGACCCTCTTAATGTGGCTCAAATGGCATTGGCTGGTGCCTTTACGGGTGGTACAGGTGCAGCAGCAGTTGTGGGTGCGGGTCAAATAATTGCTAAAGATAGAATTAAAAAAGCACTTGCTGTACACATACTGGGTAAATCCTTCTCTAAACATCAGTTAAAAGGCACAGTTTCTCACGCAGCATTAGGCGCAGGACAGGGCGCACTTGAAGATGCTATGCTACAAGAGATGGAGATGCAGGCCCACGTGCGTGAGGTAGTGGATGATGATGGTAATGTTGAACTAATCGTTGATCCCAATACAAAGTATGAAGACATGAAAACAGATATGGGTCGTGTAGGTGCGGCGGCTCTTTTCGGTGGTGTGTTGGGCGGCGCTGAAGGCTTTTTAATGGGTAGGGATGCTAAAAAACAAGCCCTGAGTTTCTTTGAAACTAAGCTTCAAATTGCGGGAATTGATAAGGCTGCTTATAATGAAAAGCTAACTATTGACGCAATATTTAATGATCCGGCACAGGGTGATGTTACAGGTAAAATCTCACGCGGTATAGACTTTGACCCTGAAACTGAAGAAGGCAAAGACTTACTAGAGGAAATAAATAATCTTTCACCTGATATGGATGTTGGTGAAATATTAGGACTAGATAAAAAGACAGGTGCTACAAAAGAGGACGTATCACAAGCTACACTTCGTGTAGATATAGCAAGAAAAATGGGTATGATTGCTAGAGATATTGTAGCTGTAAAAATTAAAGAGTTTGATGATGCCTCAAAGATGGGGCTTGAACAGACAGATGATGTACTTCTAAAGCTAATTAGAAATTCTGCCCTAAAGGCAAAAGAAAAACGTGCTTTAGGTGAGCAAAAAAAGTGGGGTAAGAATGTTGAAATTCCAGCAGCCTCTAAAGACCTTATTGTAGATGTATTTAAATATTTAGGTGATACCACTAATAAAGGTATTGAGGGTGTTGAGGAGGTAGACTCCCTATTGGAAACCAGTGGTAGAAGACAGGACTTCATAGACTTTCTATCTAATGTAGGAGAAAAACAGGGTGAGGCAGGCCCAGTTTATGACGCCGTAATTGAGGCTTTTGACACGTCTCTTTCTGAGGCAGGCAGAACATTAAACTCTGCGTCTCGTATGGGTAAGCTACTAAAAGAATATGGTTCCTTCACCAAAGATCAAAAGAAAGTACTAGATGAAGTTTTTGGAGATGCTGATGGCACACTACAGACTTTTGAAAGTATGTATGAAGCCATACATAAATTTGGTAGGGTTCGTCGCGCCTTAATGACTATAACACCTGCAACAACAGCACGAAATATATTTTCTGGTTTAACCAATGTAACATTTGCTACTGGGGCTAATGCCATTGAGTCTGCTGTATATCAGACCGCTAAAGTTATTAGTGATAAAGATCATTCTTTTGGTAGAGGTCTAAAAGAGTGGTGGCTAGATAGCTCTGGTATGCTGTTAAATATGTGGTCAGCAAACAGAGGTGCAGGTAGAGCTATGGTTGACGTAGCTCTAATGAATAACCCTGTTTTAATGCGTAAGCTTTTACGTAATAATGCTGAATTTGGGGAAGGTCAAAATCTTCCATCTATGGTAAACCTCCTAAATGGATTGAACATTGCGTCAGATGGTTTCTTTCGGCGTTCTTTATTTGCATATGAATTAGATAAAGGTTTTCGCCGTGCAGGCATTAAAGGTGGTATGAAAGGCGTGATTATGGAAGGCAAATCCATACCCACAGCATACTTGAACAAAGCTACAGAAGAAACGCTAAAGGGAACTTTTAGTTATAGTTTCAAAAAGAATAAAGGCGCTACTGAAAACTTAGCAAGCACCTTCATTGATTTCGTAGAGAAAGTTCCCGGTGGTACTGTGTTGTTTCCGTTCGCTCGCTTCATGTTAAACTCTATGGCATTTCAATATCAATACAGCCCCCTAAATACAGCAGCACAATCTTTTCAAGCTATCACAACATTGACGGCAAATAGATTTAGAAAAGATAAAAAGAAACTCGACTATGCAGGACTAAGTAAAGCTTTTAGTAGAGGCACTGTGGGTACTGCTGCTTTGTATGCAGCCGTTAAAATGAGGGCAGATCAACAGGAGAACCCCTATTGGAAATTACGTATTGGTGATTCCGACATAGACACACGCCCCCTATTTCCTATTGCTCCGTACTTACTAGTAGCTGATATAATTGTAAAAACAGCAGGCATGAACGAAGACGAAATTAAGTCCAGTGTCCGTAACGCTATTCGGGGAGAACCTGTAACCGCAGGTAGTCAGCCTATAGGGTTAAGAGAGGTAGCAGAAGGTATAGCGGGTCTTAATATGAGAGCCACAGCTCAATTACCTATGTTTGATGCTATATTAGGTTTGGCTCAAAAAGATGAGACAGGCGGTTATTTTGGTGCAGATAAAACAGGTGAGGCATTAGGTGAATTTATGTCTTCCTATTTGAAGACTCCGTTTGTGGGTGCTAACTTCTTCAAAGATGTTATGGCCTCTTTTGACGAAACAGAAGCAGTCATTAGAGATACTAAGGCTGGTGTTGAGGGTACAGGTTTTCAGGAAAGATTATCATCATCTTTTGGAGAAAGCTTCAAGCAAGTACTGCCTGTTAGGGCGCAAGAAGCATTAGGTTTTGAAGCATCTCCTGTTCGTCAGTTTGCCTATAGGGAAAAGCCTGCTTACAGACAAAACACATTAGCCAAACAAACAACAGGTGCCAGATTAGAGCTACCGCCTACTGATGTTCAAGCTGAAATGGAAGCATTGGGTATGCCAGAGTGGCAAAGATTTAAGCCATCTGGAGACAGGGTGGCAGACTCATATATGAGAAAGGCCCACAACCAACATATGTTGGGGTATATAAGGGGTATAATGTATAGCCCTGAATATCAGAGTATGTCTAAGGAGACGCGTTCTGAATTTATGAACAATACAATTTCAGTAACTAAAAAAGAAGCTAAAGAAATAGGTGAATACTTTAATATGGAAGCCATTGTTTCCAGATTAAGTGTACAGCTTCCCGAATTAGAAGAAGAGTTTCTTCGTATGAAGGACAAGAATCCTAAGAAAGCTAAAGAGTTACTACTAAATTATTATCAGCAGAAGAATTATGTATACACTGGTCCTTTCCCCCGAAGCAGGTGGATGGGTAGCACAGCTAAAAGAACAAAGGCTGTTGTAAACCAACACCTAAAAGTAATGTACAACGGTATGAAAGATAGTGGTACACTGGGAGACAGTGAGATAGGTATCATAATGACTCTAGCAGCCGACAAATACGGAGAAGGCAGCATCACTATTGAAAACACGGGTCTATATGCGCTAGGCCACGAGTTAGGTAAGGCGTTTAAGTCAGGTTTAAAACCTTAACGCTTATCTCCTGACCCTCCAATAGTGCCACGATCTTTACGTGATGAAAGCTTGTTCATATTATCTTTGGCTACTCTGCCTAAAGAAATATCCAGATCAGTGGCGAGTGCGGAGCAGTACCACAGTACGTCTCCTAACTCTGCCGCAATCTGTTCCTTCCAATCGTCTGGACGCTTACTTGCACTATCACGTATAAGTTTCTTTACTTTGTTGGCTACCTCACCAGCCTCACCGGCAAGTCCGAGTGCTGGATACATCAGCTTTGTATTTGCAGGATAGATAGCTGTAGTCTTACAAAATTCTTGATAGTCTTCTAGCGTCAAATCTGCGCCCTTCATATTCATAAATTCCTTAATGTCTTGCATTAGTTTCATGCAGTTTCTCCAAATTATCAAAGTAGGCTTTGTTATAACCTCTTTGCCACTCGCGAGCCTGCATCGTGTGTTCCTTAAAGGGGGAGGCTGTCACAATAATGGTTGCATCATCAACCTTTCGTGTCCACTGTTTAACACTAGAGAAAGCCTCATACCCTTTATTATATTGTAAGGATAGAGGCGGGTCATTCTTTAACTTTGATGGTCTAATGTTTCTTGTCATAGGTTATCCTGAAGTGTTGAAATCTGTGTTACATAGCAATCAGCTTTCATCGTAAATCCATATTGGTCCACATCTCCTTTAGTGTGCTTGTCTGCAATATCAAAGAAATCTGATTTCTTCATAGTTCCTAAATACCAACCGACAGATAAATCTTTTTTAACACGTACAAATGAATACGCATCACACTTCTGTTTGGTATTAGCTGCCGCTACTACACAGTTATAATGATCCTTTGGGGCAACAGTAGTAGCCACTGTCTTTACGTCTATCTTAGTTCCATCTTTCATAATTAAGTCATAGTCATAGGTGTTATCCAATTCACCCCCCAAACAATATTTAGCTACCTCTTCACCTAAGAAGCCAATGATATTGCCTCCCCCGCGTGTGATGGAGTTATGTAGAGAACCTAACTCTTTTGCCTTTGTTCGTGCATTGTCTAGCATGTCTAAACTAATTTCAACTTCTCTCATTTTATTTCCTTTGTACTACCTTTAGCCTTAACGACTGGTGATGTCCACAACTTCGCAGACCCCTGCCGTGCAGGCGAGTTCTTGTGACCCCGAAGTGTTGTCTTCCATCTCATAATCTTTGAGCTTAGACCAGTCAATGCTTTTCGGCATCGCTTCTTTAAGCGTAGTATACTCAGACTCAGTGCAATCCTGATATGGAGCTTGTTTATAAGAATGGTCAACATGAGGGAGGAAACTAACTCCCGAAATACTGTCAAAGTTTTCATAGACCCAATCTCCTACCTTCAACCATTCTTCTTCACGTACACTGACAGTGATAGATGGCTTGTGTTCACACCACGAATTTTGATATACCTTCCACAACTCTAGTTGTTCGATTGCTGACATGTCATCTCTACACACAGCACTTGATGGTGACTTCATAGGAAAGGAAAACACCGTTGTGCTTTCTGGTTTCATAAAGTCTGGTTCAGCAGGAATGCCGGAGTCAATCATAAACTGTGTCATAGGGTCTTTGTTGTCTGCCCGTACTGTACGTACATAGTGTGGATTGTGGCGGGCGTGAATGCCTGACGCACTATCTACAAGCTGTGACACAGTACCAGAAGGCTTAACGCAGGTGATAGCGGCAGACTGTTGAATGCCCATATCAGATGCAATCTCTGCATTCGTATCAATGGCTACCTGTTTTAATTCTGTAAGCCATCGGTTTGTTTTTTCTAGACCGTCTGAACCATTAAGAATGTTGTGGTCCATAATACCTGTTAGACTTACACCCAACAAACGCTCTTCTTGTGTATTAGTTTTCCAGATAGAACGTAGATACTTAAAGTCAGTCATGCAAGACTGAAACGTACCTAAGATTGTAGCGTGTCGTACCTTTGTTCTGAGTGTCGCTAGTGTATCTGTAGCACGAACAACTACCTCAGATAGATTACAGAATTGATATGGTCGCAGAATAATCTCTGAGCAGGGGTTAGTACCCCACTCAATAGGCTTATTGTTTTTACTACTGTTGCTATTCTCTAGCTTTCTGCGGCCATTCTTAGCTGCCTGCTTGTGTGCAGCCTGTCGGTTAAAGATACCACGCTCACCTGACTTACTCTCGTACAGTGAGTGCCACTCAGAGAAGAAAACTTCCATCGTAGGCTTTGTTTTGTAAGCCACTGAGTTGTTAGCTAAGGAACGCTGTGCTTCGTTAACCCACCACTCACCTGACTTAGCCTTACGCATAGAGGAGTCACCAAGATTAGACAGGGAGATTAAGGCACTTCTACGTACACCGCCGACAACTACAATCTCTCCAATCTTACACATGATATCGTGTGCTTCAACGGAGAATAGCCTGCGGCCTTCCGCGCCTTTGAACTTCTCAATACAGAAATTGAATAGGTCTTCAAGAGGTTCAGGACCAGATGCCCTGCCACCAAACGTCATAAGTCTTGCGCCCGCTGGTCTTACTTTACTGATGTCCCACGAGGGTACTTCTCCAATGTACAGCCACGAAATCAATTCACGTAAGGCTTTACACCAACCTGCTTTACTGTCCTCAACAGAAATACTGATGTCCTTAACGGAAAAAGGACCGCCGACAATAGGTAATTTGTCTACACTCTCACGCTCTACACTAAACCCCACACCAGTGCCACACATAAGGATATACATAGCCTCATCAAATGAACGAGGGCTGTCTACAGGAATGTAGCTACAGTTGTACGATCCAACGTGGCAACGGTCCAAAGCTGGACCCGCAGTCATCACGGCTCGCATAGATGGCATGACGCCTAAGTTTAGTACGGAGTCCTCTACCTCAGAGAGAAGTGTTTTAGTTTTCAGGTAGCCAAACGTATTATAGACATAATTTCCTACGTAATCGAAATAACGTGTTACTGTTTCTTGCCAGTCTTCACGGCGTCCTTCTTCTTCCTTCCACCGTGCATAGCGGCTGAGTGCAATAAAGTTTTGATAGTCTGTAGGTAAGGCATTGCTCATATTAATTCCCCGTCTGTGTTGTTTTGAAGCCTACAATTGATAAACCATTAATATCGTAGATGATCTCTGTGAAGGTACGCTCAAGTTCCGCAGCCACATTATCATCTGTAGGCATAGGATAGTCTTCCGTATCTACCTCAACGGTAATCATCATACGTACTTTCATTGTTTTTGGAGTGTCCCAATTAATCTATTTAGATACCACTGTGCTTTCATTAAGTCTTTCACAGGGTCTTCTGCGTGTTTAAATCTGTAGCGGCTTACATACTTTAGTATGTTACCTTTAAGATAACCCTCAAATTCAGTCATGCCCATAGACTCTTGTAGTAAGTCTATAGTTTCCATACCACTCATGTTATAGTGGGGGGGACTGTTTATCTCGTCGTCACTCATTTACCAAACCCCACAGAGATTACGTTACCCTTCGTTGTGAAGGAGGGGCCTGATTTTGTCTCTTCCTCTTGTTGGTCCATATTTAAAAGGTATTCGTTGTCTTCTTTTTCATGCCCTTTAATAACTAAGTCACGGGCCATATTGTATATCTCCTCATTCTCCTCATACAGATGAATGCTGGCGGATACCATATGAAGAACATTCTCCATCTTCTGTTGGTCTTCAGGACACAAACCATTGTCGTCATGTATGATGGCTTCAACCTCAATATCACCCGCCCAGCGACCATTAGATTTTATGATAGGGCTAAACTTTAGGTAAAAGCCGTCTTCCGTGAAGGAGTCTTTGAAGGTAGTCATTTTTGTTTAGTCCCTTTGAAGTCGATGAAGGATGGTATAGCGTCATTTGGTTCTTCTGTCAACCAGTCTTCTGGAATGATGCGGTCATAGTACTTAAAACCTTTTTGTATGCACCACTGCCCGTAGGTATTTTTTGCACCTTTGTAAAGTTTAGCTTTACTGTTAGTAAAAACAAAACGAATATCCAATTCAGGATGCTGCTTCTTAATCCATACATGTTTACGTCTGTCTGGAGATGTGAACAACCCTTTAGTCTCAATTATAATATTGTTAGTGAGTACAAAATCGGGGGTATAGGTTCTGTAAGATAAGTCTTCCCATTCAATCTTAACCTTTTCATATCGGTATTTCTGTCCGATACTGTCAAGACTTTCGGCAACCTTTACCTCTAAGCCAGACCTATACCCCTTCTTTCGAGCAGCACGAAACTGCTTTCTACTCATCAGTAAGGCCAGAAACTCGAAGCAAACTTATGCGCGGGTCGGAATGAACTGTATCCCAACTTCACCATTTCTTGTTGAATGGCTGCATCTGTGTCGCGTTTAGTTTCCATCAAACTACGTAGCATTGTAGTTCGCCTTTCGTTGTATTCCTTTCGTGCTGCTGATAATTCTTCCTGTAGATTGTCAACTGTTTCTTTCAGTTGTTCCATAGTAAGTTCATCATATAAGTCAGCCTTTGTAATCATTGTATTTCTCCTCAATGTGTACGTAGTCCACCTCTGGTGGCTCTTTAGCGGTAGAGGGTATGGATGGTCTTGTGATTAAAGACTTGTAGCAATCCCTCTTATAGTCACAGAACTTACACCCTGAATTTAGAACTGTATTCCCCGTTGGCTTTCTCCTGTAGTATTCAGGAACTGCCTCAAAAGAGCGTTCAAACTCATTAATGTCTAACTTCTGCACCCTATCTTGTAATATAGTAATTTCTTCGTTCATGTCAAGATCATCTGCCTCAACATATTTGAAGTTTCCGTTTGCTTTATTTATTACCCACCAGCCACCGGCTTTTTTATTTAAGCCTTTAGCATAGCCTGCCAATTGTCCTACGTAACCAAATGAATCTCCTTTCTTTAAGGTTTGGAAGTTAGCGAACTTGTGCATATAGGACCACGGAGAGGCAGACTTAACGTCGTCAACAGCACCGTTGATACTAAGATCAGTTGTACCTTTAATGACAGTGCCGTCTTCTAATTCAAGCCTGACCTCTTCGCTGTCCGTATACTCTACACCAGCCTCAGTAAGAAGACCTTTAAAGACGGCTTCCACAATATCACCTAACATCATGTTAAGAATAAATGTGGTAGGTAGTGACCGTTCAATGTCGGGTCTGTTCTTCTGATACCAAAGCTGGCAATATGGTCTGCCTATATTAGACATACGTATTCTAAACGCTTGCGGACCACCCCCGCCGAACTGCCGCTCAAGTGAATCACGGACGCCCGCTACAATCTGTTCGATGGAGGAATGAGACATCGAAGTTTTGCCATCGCGTAAATCCGTTAGTAACTTGTGTAGTGACAATTCGGCGGGGTGATTCATTTAAGCAGCCTCCTCAGAAGCCACGTCAATGAACTCGTCCACTAAGTCCTTAGTGATATCGTCCACATCTTCTACATTATTCTCGTCCCACTTACTGAGTACGTAAGAGTTGTGGTCTTTAATCCAATCAAGAAAGTTAGTGAAGGTATCTTGATCGGAGTCCAGTAGATCAATCTTATTGTTAAGATCGAGTGCCACACGAGGTAAATAGAAGCTGTCACCATTTGGTAAGGGCTTCTCTTCAGTTGACAAGACAATGCCGTAGCTCATTGGAAGCTGCTGCATCTTGTACAACTTATTGAAGGGAACATTAACAGAGGTGTACGCCTCATTGTTATTGACCTCCCAAATAGCTGGGATAGGATCAGGCGTATCCACAGGGTTGCCTTCGGCGTCAATGGCGTCCTTTACTGTCAGTGTACCGAAGATAGCCCGTGTTCTTTTAGTAGCACGGATAACAGACTTGACATTATCAGGAACCTGATTCCAATCTTCAAAGTATTGACTTGGCTTACCACAGTTGAAGCCTCCATCAGTATCCTTTAATTCTGACTTCAGGTCATTAGCCATCACGGTCTTTCGGAACCTGTTGGGTTTATCTCCATCCCCCATAATGAAACGCTTGTAAAATACACGCTGCATGAAGGGTCGAATGGTTACGTTGGAAGAATATAATTTCTTACCGTCCGCAACAGGTTCTTCAATGCGGAAGCTGCCTGCTTCAACGACTTCCACATTAACCTTCTTACCTTTGATGTCCTGCTTTGCAGAGATAGGCTTGTGTTGCAATGCAAGACGCATGAGGGAAGATGTTTTAGTTTCCGCAGATGGAGTACCCATACCTGCAAGCACTGCAAGTTCTGCGAAGTTAGTTGTGTTTAGGTTTGCTAGTTCGTTCATAGTAACTTACTCTCCTGTTAAGGTCCGCAGTTATATCAAAGGACATCTTTGGTGTCAAGCCAATTTGGTCCTATTTTTGCCTCTAAAAGTAAAGGCACGTTGAAGTCAATACCCCACCTCACGTCGATGAGGCTTTTTAGATTATCGTTTGTATTATCAATCACTTGCAGTGCGTACTCCGTTTCATCTGGGTGTACGTCCAGCACGATTGAGTCATGCACTGTGTTAACAATGCAAGTATTTTTTCCTTTCAGTTGGTTTTCAATGTGGATTAAAGACAGCGGCACAATGTCTGCCGTAGCAAACGACTGCACAGGATAGTTCTTTATCTGTGTGAAGAATGTAGGTGTACCGTTTGCCCGTCTTGTTACGTCAGGAAAAGCAAACTGCCTACCGGAAGGTGTACGTATGCGACCTTCATTCAGGGCTTCTTTGGCAAGCTCTTTGTGCCATCTGGCAATGCCTCTGTACTTGTCTCCGAAGTGTTCGTAGTACTTAGCCTCTGCTGGGGATCGTCCGAAGCCCGTTGCCCCGTAGAGTGGGGCAAATGTGTGTGCCTTCGCCTGCTGACGTGTTATGGGCTGGCCCGCATCGCTGATAACCTGCGCTGTGTAGGAATGCACGTCGAAGCCATTCGTTACCTCCTCTATGGCTAGTTCGTCTTGTGAAAGAAAAGCAGCCACACGGAACTCCAGTTGTGCGAAGTCTGCCTCAAGTATACTACCACCTACCCAACGAGACACAAAGCATTTCTTCACGGGGAATGTACCACCGCGAGGCATGTTCTGCATGTTAGGATTGCGACCAGAGAAGCGACCAGTAGACGTGATTGTTTGTGTAAGCTGTACGTGCAGCATATTGTCAGGCTTTGTGAAGGTGTCGATACCACCAACAAATGAGGACAGATAAGTTTCAACAGCACTAAGTCTGATGACCTTATTGATAAACTGTTCAGCAACTTTGTTCTTAGTTCGTACTGCATTAGCAACCAGCAGTGTTAGGTCTTGTTTGTTAGTACTGAAGCCACCAGCACTAACCCACTTTGCGTTGGGTGCCTTAAACTTCAAGCCAGCTATTTCATCCGTAGATGTATATAGGTAGCCCTCTGCATCACACGTAGGGCATTTAGAAGGTTTGGAAAATGGCTGACCATCCTTCTTCATCTTACGTACCTTACCCGTGCCGTAGCAAGCTTTACACTGCTTCGCCTTCTTCTTGTATATAATCTCAGAGTGCTGCTTCACACAGGAATTGAAGTCTGTCTTACTCATGTAGTCATCGAAGTTGTCAGACCAATTCTTTTTGTCATAAGGCTTACGAGAATAGATTAGCCACGATAGTTGTTCAGGACTGTTGAGGTTCAACGGATAGTCACCCATAACGTCTCTCGCAATATTATCTAATTCGTTGATTAGATCATTGCGCTCTCTTTTGAACTCCACACTCACCTGATTTAGTACGTCTCTATCAACTGCTATGCCTGTTCTATTTATGCGGGCAAGAGATTGTGTAACTTGATTACTGAGGTTAACCGTCTCTAGTAGATGGCTCTTATCAGCGGATAGAAGGCGGCGTCGTTGTATGGTTGATAACTCCTGTGTAGCTTTGAGGTCAGCAATCAGATATTCTGTTAGCTCTCCGTGTGGGATGTCAGCCACACTGTAGCCCTGCTCCAGATAATTGTGTAGTGTGTCTTGCTTCTTGACAGCCAGATCGTAACGCTCTGAGCAGGCGTTCAATGATAGGGGAAGTTTCTGGCCTTCTTGCATAACGTACTCCGCAACCATTGTGTCCCAAATGGGACCTTCATACTGAAAGCCCGTCTCCCATAACCACGTGAGGTCATGTACTAGATTGTGACCAATCAGAACAGTACATTGCTGAAGTATGCTGCGTAATTCCGTAACGTCGTCAGATGGCTTTTCCGAATGGTGGAAGGTGTAAACACGGTGTTCTCCTGTATCTAATAAAATACCCACCATCACTAATGCGTTGGTGGGTTCGTAGGGATCAAGATGAAGCTTACCTCCTCTCTCCGTAACAGTATTCTCAACGTCGAGAACTACCTTCATGCTTACCTCCTAATGTATTTTGTCGCCCTCACGATGGTGTAGTATTAAATCCCAGAAGTCAATTAGATTCTGATATGCCTCCCATAAAGACATCATTTCTTCCTGACTGAAGGCGGCACCATTAATCTGCTGACGCTTAATCAGCATACTTAAATTGTGCAGAATCTCTACTTGTGGTGACATATTTGTGTGTGTCCTGTTGCAACGTCGTATAGGCCATACCTACTTTGATTTATGCTGTAGAACACCTTATTTAGTCCTGCTGTTTTTATGAAGTGCATACAAACATAACAGGGTCTAGCCATAGCAAACATGCCATTAGCCATAACACGACACACATAAAGGTCTAACCCCGCCGCATTCTCAATACCATACTTAAACAGAGCATGTTGTTCAGCATGTAAGAACGGGTACTGGGTTAGACCTTTTAGTCTGGGGTGTGTCTTGTAACTATTTATACCAGACGATACGATATGGCGGTCCACCAAAACAGCACCCAGACGGAAACGAGTGCTGCTATTACCGCCAACCCCTT
>Ga0307488_10001283_pt1 | contig 20954 bp, 22 predicted proteins | sample SB02metaG_FD_202248 | JGI IMG/M metagenome (GOLD analysis project Ga0307488, IMG submission 202248) | Sea-ice brine microbial communities from Beaufort Sea near Barrow, Alaska, United States - SB 0.2 | ecosystem: Environmental > Aquatic > Marine > Coastal | place: USA: Alaska | collected... | reverse complement strand
GTCGATCCGGGCAGCTCACTCATAATGTTTACCTTCTCCTATTCCGTGTAGTATTCCTTTTGGACGTACCCACCAAAGCCATTCTTTGCTCTGTAAATTGCTCTATATCCCACTTCGCCACCTCCTAGATCCACGACAGCTTCAGATATAATCTGTAGACTATCAGGGTCACGCAGTGAGGCTTTTAATCTTTGTCTTCCCACATACTTTATTGCATAATCGTCAGGGCTTGAGCTTGTTGGCCCACACCCGACAGTTAAGAATACACACGCAAAAATAATCATAACAAAGTTTTTCATCGGTCTTATGTCCTTTAAACTTCCATTACCGGATTTATCCGCCGGATATCGGATTATGTAGCGACTTTAGCGACTAGCTAAGACGCTTCAGCAAAGCTGAAAGCACCTTTCCAGTTTGAACACGCACGCCGTCGCTATGCTTAGCGACAAAGAACGTGTTAGGCGACCCGACCAACCGCTGAGTCACAGTGAACTCCCCAGCAGTTTGAACGAAACGGGTTGACTTGGTTGCGGTTGAATTGATCATAGTAAAGACTCCAGTAAAAGGGGAAAATTGTAAAGTGTGTTGTGTGTTTCTTATATATCCATTATAACAAGTTAGTTGAGTTTGTCAAGCTCAACCTGTACCAATTTGTTATTTTTAGGAGAATTAGCCAATCCGTTTTTCTTGAGTTCGTCCATGATCATCATTGACCGAACGAAAGCGGAAGAAGAAGAAGAATTGATTTTGGTAGCGATTTCTGAAATTGTCATTTTGTTTCCTTTGTTGTTATTGTTGTCTCTCATGCTTATCATTATACTATTAGTATCGTCAAAAGTCAACCCTAAGCGTGAACTTAATTCAAAAGAATTAAAAGATAATGACCGATGCCCGCCCGCCTTGCTATCGGAATCGGGGCAGCATCGGCCACTGTTGTCACTGCTGTTGTCGCTGATATTGTTGCTGTCTCTCATACATATATTATAACAACATCTCCCAAAAAGTCAATAGCAAGGCCCCATTATTCTCAAAGTTTTACAAAGTTTTTTTATAAAGATGGGGGTGGTGTTTTAGTACCAAAGGTGAACAGTCTGGCACTGTACGAAAAGGCAGTGGTGGTTCACTCGCGACTAACCATTTTTTTCCTCTATGTATTACCCAATCCACAACAATCGACCCTAAACCATTCCCAACAGACACTCATCGTCCCACACTCCTACTACAAGCAACGATTTTCCGGGGGCTGGGTGTATATTAAATTCATCTATAAAATTTTCCGACCCTTTTATGTTCAGTCTCCTGTCTCGAACTATCTGGACACCATATTGACGCTCATAAAAATCAAACTCTGGGAAGGCGTCAGTGGGGATATGAAGCCTTGTGAGCTTATCGAGGCTAATACTCCACATTCCGTAAATGAGACGCTTGGTGACCGTTCCTGTGGCCTCTGGATCGAAGGCAAGGATGTTCCTGTCGACGCCCTTTTCAATTTTTGCCCTCAGCTCTTCATCTGTCATTATTTTTCCTCCACTGTTTCTTTAAGGTTGTTAATCCACTCTCTGTTTCTATCAAACCACTCCTGTAATTCGAACAGGTCCATATCTTCTCCATCACACACTCCGCTTCTGAGAGCATATGTTTTTTCATAACAGTCGGTTTGTTCGTCCTTCCTATATTCTTTTGATATAAACTTATTGAATCTTCTAATGCCACATCCGAACTCCATGTAGCAATGGAAGTCCTCATTGGTAAGGTCTCTAATTTTTTCACTGAGTTGTTCTGTTGTCCAGCTAGGCATTTTCTTCCTCCCACTTGTCGCCCTTGAGCAGGTTGTCTTTAGCCCAGAGCGGTTGTAAATTAGTATAGTGAAAACAGACCCTTTGCTGATCCTCATGTGTCAGATCGAAACTTGCACAGGGTCTTATGTGATCTACGTGCCAACATTTTGTGTGGTCTCCATTCGGATTGCCGTAGTTGTCCCAACTCATACCTTCCTGAAACTGATCCTCAAGATGTTTCTGATATTCTTCTGTTGTGCAGCCAAGTAAAACCATTGTTGGGCTTGATTTGCGTGCCCCCTTCAGAACCGTACGTATGCGGTTTCGTAGATTCTGAGCTATCCTATAAGCAATATTTTCGTTGTAACGCTCTCTATCGTAGTCTCTGAGTCTTGCTCTATTTTCACTTCGCCACCGCTTGCCGGATGCTCTTATTTTCTCAGCGTTTTTTTTGGCATATATTCGGCACTTCCTATTTATTTCCTCGCGGTCTTGTTTATACGCCTCTTTAGCGTCTTTTTTTCTACAGTCTTTACACTTTCGACGCAGGCCGTTTCGGCCATCTTTCTTTTTATGGAAGAATTCCAATGTGGCCGGTTTTTCTTCTTTGCAGGGACCAGTACACGTTTGAGTTTTCATTTTATCTCCTTAGTTTCGAGTAGCTACCGCCCGTCAGGGCGTACCAAGTCCATTTATACCTGAGAAGGTAATAAGGCCGCGTTAGGAAGCAGTGAGGACTTTAGTGCTAAATTCTTTTACAGTGCATCTTAAAGTCAGTGGGGCTTTCGCCCTTCTCAGGTTCGGGTCGGTTGGTAACACGTTGCCCTAAAATTTTGCCTCACCTTGGAGTCCTTGTAAACTCGCCGGTAACTTCCTCTTCATCAATGGGTTAGAAACGCTAAACTACACCCTTTTACGTTTTTTTACGAATTTTTGATGAATTGTGACACTCTACAGCCATTGCCACACTCTATTCTAGTCTAATTAGACGATTTTACCAAAACCTTTTTGGAGATTTAGCAACAATTGAGTATAATACTATAGAGACTATTACTTTAACAGGGAGAGACCGTGACTAAAAAAGAAGAACCACAAAAATGCGAGGCGAAACTTTGTTGCAAGGCTACGGCAGAGCTTCAGATTGAAGTGGCTAAGGAACTTGAAGCAGAGCAAACCAAATCCGTAGCGAATCTGCTTGAAGAAAAGAAAGAGGAAACCGATGAAGACAGCGATTCTGCCCGATAGTGCCTATTGCCTCGGTAAAATTGTTGGGGAAAAAATTGTAGTAGGGAATTGCACGCTTGAAGAGTGCTGCCTAGATCCTGACTTAGAGAGAAACCTACAAGAATCACCGACCCCGTGCCTGACCACTCAGGTTGAAGAGGGAAAACCCTTCTTTGTGGCCCTAGCCAGAGCCTTTGGTAACCAGAATGTTTGGACATCATCCCACATAGGGCACTTTGAATCTACAGGGGGCGAAAAAACCCTAGTGTTGACGAGACATATAGCAGGAGACAGGTTCTCCCTATTTGATGGAGATAATTATCTCATCTACGCCTACCAGCCGTCAAGTCCCTTCATCCTGTCTGATCACGAATGCTGCATCATGACCTCGGACGCTATGATTACGCTGGAAAAAGATACATACATTGGTTTTAAAGAGGGCCACATTGACTCTTTAACCGCAGACGAGCTACTTGAACAGCTCGGTCGCTACGAAACAGGGCGATCACCGAGTTATAAGCGTGTTCATCTTTCCCCACTTACCAACAGACCGGAAAAACCGGTGGAAGGTACGCTTATCTCGAACAAAATTTCTGATTGTTTGGAATATTTTGATGGAAAAAACTGGAGAAAAATTAAATTAGAAGAAACAGAAGGATAGGAAAATGAATTTACCGGAAGGAATGACAAAGGAAGAGGTATCTGACCAAATTCAGATCGTTGTGAACAGAATCGCCCCTAAATATGCGTTTTATGGGTATACAGTTGACGACATAAAGCAAGAAGCATTCATAATTTGCATAGAGGCCCTCAATAGATATGACGCATCTCGGCCCCTTGAGAACTTTTTGAGTGTAAATCTTTCAAATAGGCTAAAAACCTTTGTGAGGGACAATTATTTCACTGCACAAACCAGTGAACAGCGAAAAAAAGTGGTGCAACCGGCACAACTTGACTATGAAGACTCCATTATAGACGAGGAAGAGAAGTTTGGTAACTCATACGACAAGCTCGACCTTGAAACCATGACTGGGGCCATTGACCAATACATGCCAGCGAACGTTAGAATGGACTACTTGAAGTTGATCAACGACGTTTACGTTAGCAAGCAACGCCGAGAAGAAGTAATTGACATTGTTAAATCAATACTTGAAGAACACGGGCACTTGGAGGGCGTAGATGAAGAAGGGTAGAATATCTAAAGAGGACGAGGGGATTATTAAAGACAATCTCCATCTAGACTTAGAGTCTCTTGGGAAGAAGGTAGACCGAGACCCTCACAGTGTCGGGGAGTTTATCAAGCGAAAAGTAGCCAGCGGAGACTTTGTAGCTCCCTCTTGGATAGATGAAAGTGGCGAAGACACGGCCCACTACAACCTTCTATCAAGACCCTACTGGAATGAGCTAAAACAACAATTCACAGATAGCGAGTTGGAGCTGTTTAAATATCACTGGGTACGAGTTATTGGTCAATTCAATAACGAAGTCATTCCCACTGAAGAGATTCAGGTAGTCGATCTAATCAAGATGGACCTTTTGATGAATCGTGCCCTCAAGGGAAACAAGGATAACTTGGAGCAGATAAATGTTCTAGAGGCCCTCATTACCACAGAGAGACAGGTAGACGCAGACCAGCAGAACTCAGATGAGCTGTTCAACATGGAAAGACAGATCCTATCCCTAAAGGCGTCCCAAGAATCTCTCAATAAGGACTATCGAGAACTTCAAACAAAGAAGAACTCCATGCTGAAAGACATGAAGGCTACTCGTGAGCAGAGGGTCAAACGTCTAGAAGATAGCAAGACCAACTTCACTAGCTGGATGACCCACCTTATGACCAACCCCGCTCAATCCGCTGAGTATGGTAGGGAGATGGAGTTGATGAAAAAGGCTATGGAGAAAGAGGGTGCCAGATTGGCTGAACCCCATATGTATACTGACGGAGTAGTCGATCAACCATTCCTTACCCCTTCGACGGTGAAAGACTAATGAAATAATACCACTTCACAATTTCTTGACTTCGTAAAGGACTAACCATTGAGTAATGACGAAGAGTTTTTTAACTTACCTATTTCCTTCAGCTACACGGAGAGCAGAGGGGGGTGGACGAGGGAAATGAAAAGGCTTGGGACTGTAAGAGAGCTGTTAGAGATTTGGGATATTGATGATCCAAACGAGGATTCTGAAATGGCTCAAGTACTAAGACTCCTAAGGACTGCAACTAATGAACATTAAAACGTAAAATGTTTAAATAATAGGGTTTTTTAGCTATCGAGTATAAATGTGACCCTAGACGATAGGCAAAGACGAACAATCAAGAATCAATTGATAGTTGGACATCTCACAAGAAACACACTGAACTGGGATATTTTCTTTTTCCAAAATCCCCGTTCTATCGGCCCCGCTGGGCCGTTGGGTAATACACTTTAAGGAAACTGTTGATGAAAAAAGCGATCATTTTCGGAATAACGGGGCAAGACGGGAGTCACCTCACGGATCTACTGCTGGCAAAAGGGTACTATGTAATTGGCGTAAGCCGCAGATCCAGCACAGATAATACAGAGAGAATTAAGCACGTTCTAAGCCACGCAAGGTTCGAGCTGGTTCAGGGGGATATTACGGACGCACATAGTATTACTAATATACTTTTGAAATACGCTGATGTAGATGAAATCTATAACCTAGCGGCCCAGAGCCACGTCGCGGTGTCCTTCAAACAACCGGCACTTACTTGGGATATCACAGGTAAAGGCTGTTTGAACATCTTGCAGTCTATGGTAGACCTCAAGATAAACGCAAGATTCTATCAAGCCAGCTCCAGCGAGATGTACGGGAAAGAGTTTGACGTCTTCTATGGGAATCACACAAAATATCAAGACGAAAACACCAAGTTCATGCCCCAAAGCCCCTACGCTATCGCGAAGTGTGCTGCCCACTACATGACAGCCCTATTTCGAGACGCTTATGGCGTTCACGCTAGTGCTGGCATTCTATTCAACCACGAGGGGCCACGAAGGGGTGAGACATTCGTAACTAGAAAAATCACTAAGTGGATTGGTGAATACAAACGGTGGGAAGAAGAGTGCAACGAAACCTCTGAATATCAAGGGGACTACTCTCCATTCACCTATACAGACGACTATATAGCCTCAGATTACGTTGGAACTTTTCCTAAGCTACGTCTAGGCAACTTGGAAGCATTTCGAGATTGGGGGTACGCAGGAGATTATGTGGAAGCGATGTGGATGATGCTTCAACAGGATAGTCCACAGGATTTTGTTATCTGCACCGGCGAGACTCATACGATTCGCGAGTTCCTAGACGTAGCCTTTAAGTGTGTGGGGATTAAAGATTGGTCAGACTTGGTAGTTCAAGACCCAGAATTCTATCGTCCAGCAGAAGTAGATTACCTCCGTGGGGACAACTCTAAAGCTAAGAATGAGCTAGGATGGCAGCCTCATCACTCCTTCGAAGACTTAGTGAAGATGATGGTGGATAATGACCTACAATGAAAATATATACCGTTCAAGTGGATATGACCAATATCCTTGGGAGCCTAAAGCGATTTAAGTTGGGAGAGTTTAACTCAATGTTTCCAACAATTTTCGTAGAGGCTGAAGACCCAGACGATGCGTGCTACTTTGTCTTTTGTAAATTTTCTGAAATTATACTAAGACAAGATGAGTCTATAGAGACGGCACAGCTATGTAAAATTCTATATGAAGACATGAGAATAACAAAGGTATTCTGCAAAGATGAAAAGAAACTACGATGACCCAGTGTACAAAGAGTGGCGAATGCGAATCTATAAGAGAGATGGGTTCAAGTGCCAGATGCCAAAGGGCAAAAAGTGCTGCGGGAGGAAACGGAGTCTTCAAGCTCACCACATTAAGAAGTGGTCCACAGCCGCAACGCTGAGATACGAGACTAGCAACGGAATCACTCTCTGTTGGGACTGTCACAAGTCAATTAGTAGACAAGAACACTTATACGAAGCATTATTCACGGAGATAGTAAGGAAAAATGGCAAAAAGTAAAGCACCACCCTATACGGTGATTAAAGATACGAGGGAACAAGAGGGATACACGTTTGAAAGGTTCGACGGTAGATATACATCTTGCGAAGGTATGGTTGTTCGAAAACTGGACACGGGAGACTACTCACTCGTTGGCCTTGAGGACAAGCTGTGCATAGAGAGAAAAGGGTCAATCTCAGAGCTAGCTATTAACTTAGGGAAAGACAAAAGGAGGTTCATGGAAGAGATAGAGAGGATGAAACCATTTCCTTTCAAGTTTATCGTCCTAGAGTTTACCCTTGAGGATGTTATGAGTTTTCCAGAGGGTTCAAGTATCCCTGAAGAAAAGTGGGACTCAATAGTCATCACCAACAAATACATGCTAAAGATGCTCATTGAGTTTCAGATGTACGATGATATCCACGTCATTTTCTGTGGAAATAGAAAAAACGCCAAACTGGTGATCAACAGTATCCTTAAAAGGGTTAATGAATTTTATTCAATCGGGAGAAAAAAGTAGATATGAACATAGACACTATCTCCGACGTAAACACCTATGGGATCGACGTGAAGAACAGGGAAATCTTTCTGCATAGCTACATTGGTGGAAAAGAAGAAGAACCCGGAGTGGATTACCGGATGACGGCGATGTTCTATAAGAATCTACGCCTACTAGATGGTGTCAATCAAGAGCCAATTATTATCCACATGCACAGCGTGGGCGGTAGCTGGTATGACGGCATGGCGATTTACGACGCTATAACTGTGGCACAGTCCTATGTCACGATAATCGTTTATGGTCAAGCTGAGTCAATGAGCAGTATAATCCTACAGGCAGCAGACGAGCGTGTTATGATGCCCCATGCGTATTTTATGTGTCACTTTGGCTCCACTGGATATGAGGGGAACCACCTAGACGTTCAGAGGGCTATGGCGTTCGAGAAGAAAGAGTGCGAAGCTATGTTGGACATTTATGCCGAGAGAATGATCACTGGTCAGTACATGAAAGATAGCTATACGAGCCTAACCACAGAGAAGGTTAAGAACTTTCTAAAACGCAAACTGAAGGACGGGGACTGGTACCTCAACGCGGAAGAGTCTGTTTACTACGGGTTTGCAGACAACGTTCTTGAATCAAAAAAGTACCCAAACATAGACAGCTTGAAATAACATGAAAAACGACAGGCAGCTAATTGACATTGACGACTCTTGGCTAAACCTAGAAGACCATGAACACGAAAACCTGTTCAACCCAATGGCCCTCCTAGACAACGCTGACGACGACTTCCACTACCGACTACTTTGGCTTATGTCTAAGCCAGAGTATTTTTCGTTTATATGTAAGTACGTATTTAATATAAATATTCTACCATCTCAAGCCCTGTTTCTGTGTGAAATGTGGAACAGACGCTTCCCCATGCTCATAGCTAGTCGTGGTTTTGGAAAACTCCTACATAAAAATGAGAAATTGAGAGTTAAGAATGGCTGGACTACCATTGAAAATATTCAACCCGGAGATAGTGTCTATGGCTCCGATGGGAAATTATGCAATGTCACGGATAAAACATCTCTACAAAGGGGTGTAGAAATGTATAAAATAACTCTAAGAGACGGGAGAACAATTGAGGCTTGCGAAGATCACATGTGGAAGATTTGGGATAAAAATATAAATCGAAACCAAGACGAATCTGTATGGTCAAATAAGACAACTAAAGATCTTTTAGAAAATTATAAACGCAAGAGAAAAGGGGAAAAATCCTCCGGTACGGAATACAGGTATGCCCTCCCAATAAATAAACCCCTGTCAAACGAGTCAAAAAAACATCTTCCTGTACACCCCTATGTAGTGGGGGTGCTTTTGGGAGATGGTTGCGTTACAACCTCCGCGACCATGATTAGTTCGGCAGACTCAGAGATTGTTGATAGGGTCGAGAGTTTACTCCCAGAAGGATATACTTTATCTCGCCGCAACGACAAAGACTTTGCTATAATTAGAACGGACAAGTCTTTACCGGGATTTCATAAATTGCTTAAAGGAATTGGTATACACGGCCACAATTCTCATTCAAAGTTTATACCGGAAGACTATCAGTATGGGTCTTATGATCAAAGATTAGAACTTGTAAGAGGATTGATGGATACGGATGGCTATGCTAAAAAATCCGTAATAGAATACTATACTGTTTCTAGCCGTCTTTCTGACGACTTTTTGAATGTTGCTAGGTCTTTAGGTTTGCACTGTAAGCACTCAACAAAGCAGTCGTGGTATAAAGGTGTGAGATATGCAGACTGTAACAGAATATCTATTTATACTAAAGAGCCTATTTTTGCACTATCGAGAAAATTAGACTCGTATATTAATCACCCGATTTCTAAACAGGGTAGGTCTAAATATGGGAAGGTGTTCATCACCAATATTGAACATGTAGGCAAAGGTTCTGGATACTGTATATCCGTGGATAATGAAGACAATACGTATATAACAAAAGATTATATTGTCACTCACAATTCTTTCATTCTATCCTTATATGCCATGATGAGGGCACTGTTAATGCCCTCCCGTAAGGTTGTTGTTGTGGGTGCTGCCTTCCGACAATCTAAGGTTCTTTTCGAGTACATGGAGACTATTTGGAACAACGCCCCCGTTTTAAGGAGTATGTGCGATGCGAATTCCGGTCCGAGACGCGATGTTGACCGTTGTGTTATGCGTATCAATAAATCTCGTGTTACTTGCCTTCCATTGGGAGACGGCACCAAGATTCGTGGTCAGCGTGCTAATGACATCATCTCTGATGAATTTGCTTCTATTCCCAGAGAAATATTTGAGACTGTTGTTGCTGGGTTCGCTGCGGTTAGCTCGGACCCTATCGCGAATGTTAGACGAATTGCAGCTCAAAAAAGAGCAAAAGAACTAGGGTTAGATCTCACCCCAGAGGAAGAGAATACCCTCGCCACGAAAGCTAATCAGATCATCTTGTCTGGTACCGCCTACTTCGACTTTAATCACTTCGCTGAATACTGGAAGAAGTGGAAGGCCATCATCCGCAGTCAGGGGCAGGCGAGCAGGCTCCGTGAGGTCTTCACAGAAGACCCGCCAAAGGACTTCAACTGGAGAGACTACTCAGTGATCAGAATTCCTTACGAACTGCTTCCAGAGGGCTTTATGGACGCCTCACAGGTAGCTAGAACGAAGGCTACTGTACATGCTGGTATCTATCAGATGGAATTTGGTGCGTGTTTCACTAGGGACTCATTTGGGTTCTTTAAGCGGACCCTGATTGAATCCTGCGTAGTTGTCGACCCAGACAACGCTTCAGATAAGGAGAAGTTCATTTACAACCGGAAGGGTGAGCCGATTTGCTTTACCGCAAGATTGATGGGCACCCCTAAGAGGCAGTATGTCTTCGGCGTAGACCCTGCTAGTGAAGTGGACAATTTCAGCATCGTGATACTTGAGCAGGGTGGAGACCACCGTAAGATTGTTTACTCTTGGACTACAAGTAGGGATCAGCATATAGAGCGTGTGAAGGCAGGGTTTTGTAGCGAGACGGACTTCTACTCATACTGTGCCCGTAAAATCCGCGATCTCATGAAGATCTTCCCGTGCATTCATATTGCTATGGACAAGCAGGGTGGAGGTATCGCCGTGGGTGAAGCTCTGCACGATACAGACAAAATTCAGGAAGGGGAACTTCCCATTTGGGAGGTTATAGATGAAGACAAGCCTAAAGACAGCGACGACCACCGAGGTTTACATATTCTAGAGATGTGTCAGTTCGCGGACTACGAGTGGCTTTCTGAAGCCAACCACGGTCTCCGAAAAGACTTTGAAGACAAGGTTGTCCTATTTCCCATGTTCGACCCTATCAGTCTTGGCATTGCTGGAATAGAGGATAGCCTGAAGAATCGCCTCTTCGATACACTTGAACAGTGCGTCATGGAGATTGAGGACTTGAAAGACGAATTAGCCATGATCGAGATGACAGAGACCCCATCGGGTCGAGGCAAGTGGGACACTCCAGAAACCGTTATTGGTGCTGGAAAGAAGGGGAAGGTTAGGAAAGACCGCTATTCATCCCTGCTAATGGCTAATATGGCCGCTCGCCAGATATCCCGATCTCCCACCCCAGAGGCTTATGAGAGCTACGGGGGCTTTGCTACGGTAGAGAAAAAAGAGGGCGACGAAGGGGCAACACTACAGGGTCCATCTTGGATTGTTGACGGTTTGAAGGACGTTTATTGATTTATTGAGTATAGTTAGATAGCTATCCAACTGTAATCTAACTGTACCCATAGGAACCAATACATGTCTGACAATTTTTTAAACACATGGAACGAGAATGACCTCGCCGGAAAAGCGAAGGCTTTTCAGGAGTTTGCCAACGTCCACGATTCATATGACGGGGTTTCTAGGGCGAATTCTAGGGACTTCCTTAACATTGAGCCAAACCGCTCTGTTAAGCCGGGATTCTCACACAGCGATTACTACGCCTTTAGGCCCGCAGAGCAGGTTCCGACCAAGCAAAAGCAAATCATTAAGATGTGCATGGACGCTTACGATAAGGTTGGTATTGTCCGAAACATCATCGACCTCATGGGAGACTTTGGATGTCAGGGCGTTAGTATTGTCCATGAAGACAGAAGTGTTGAGAAGTTCTACCAGCAGTGGTTCAAGAAAATCGACGGCAAGGAACGCTCTGAACGCTTCCTAAATAACCTGTACCGCACTGGAAACGTATTCATTTACAAGTCCTACGCGGACATCTCTCCAAAGGTCAAAAAGTACCTAAGAACACTCGCCAACGACATTAAGGTTGAGGTTCCTAATATAGAGAAGAATGTAATTCCTTGGCGTTACAACTTCCTAAACCCGCTAGCTATCGACCACAAGAGCGGCAATGTAGACCTGTTTCTAGGCAAAAAGAACTACGAGCTTACCGCCAACTCCTTCTTTGATAACTTCAAGGATGGAGCAATCCCCATCAAGATCCTTGAGACTCTACCTCCAGAAGTTAAGAGGGCGATTAAAAACAAGGAACAAAAAGTAACCCTAGATCCAGAGAAGCTGTGCGTCTGCTACTATAAGAAGGACGACTGGAAGTCTTGGGCAGACCCTATGGTCTACGCTATTCTCGACGACATCATCATGCTTGAGAAGATGAAGCTGGCCGACCTTGCTGCTTTGGATGGTGCAATTTCTAACATCCGTCTCTGGACTCTCGGAGACTTTGATCACAAGGTTTTACCCACAAAAGCAGGTATTAACAAGCTGCGTAACATTTTGGCTAGTAATACTGGCGGTGGTACTATGGAGCTTGTTTGGGGTCCAGAACTCAAATTCACAGAGAGTAACAGTCAGGTGTACAAATTTCTCGGTTCCGAGAAGTACCAAGCTGTTCTTAATAGTATCTTTGCCGGTCTCGGCGTTCCTCCAACTCTAACTGGTATGGCTGGCAACGGAGGTGGGTTCACCAATAACTTCATCTCGCTAAAAACCCTGATGGAACGACTACAATATGGTCGAGACCAACTCACCAAGTTCTGGGAGAAAGAGGCTGAAGATATTAGGCAGGCTATGGGCTTTAGGAAATCGGCCCATGTCGTCTACGATCAGATGAGTCTGTCGGACGAAGCTGCTGAAAAGAACCTGTTAATTCAGTTGGCTGACCGAGATATCATCTCCAACGAAACTATTCTTGAGAGATTCAAGGAAGTTCCAGTTGTCGAGAAACTCCGCTTGCAGCGTGAAGACAAGGCTCGCGATAAAGATAAGTTGCCGCCAAAAGCCGGTCCTTTCCACCAACCAGAACATGAAAAGGATATGGAGAAGATCGACCGTCAGGGCGAAATCAACGAGAAAATAGCGGTTGAGAAGGATAAGAGTAAGCCCAAGCCAGCAGCCCCTCAAGGTGGAAGGCCCGCAAACAAGAAGGATACAACAAAGAGGAAGAAGCGTGTAGACACCCCAAAAAGCAAGCCGGGAGTTGCCGAATTGGTCTCTTGGTCTGTAAACACCTACGACTCGCTAGATAGCGTTGCTAAGGGATATCTACATATTAAAGGAAAGAAGAACCGAAGACAGTTAACCAAGGCTGAGGTTCAAGAGTTGACAGATATCAAATTCCGAGTCCTATCCACCATCCCCCTTATGTCTAAAGTTGACGATAAAGCTATCCACAAAGCATTATCCTCTAACTTTCCCCTTCCAGAGGAGTTACGTTTAGACATCCAAACGAAGGGTATTTCTCTGGAAAATACTCCGATGGACCAGTATGAAAGTGCTGTTATAGGTCTCTATGTTAATTACTGCCTTGAACTTTTCCCATCATAATTTAATGAATTTTGACGCTTTTCGTAAAAATATTTCCTTTTTGTGTATAATGTGATGAGGTAAAAAAATATATGAAAATCTTTCCAAAAGAAATTAAAGACGGTATCGGTGAACTGGTCAAAAGTACGGCCACTATAGCCTATTGCTCAGAAGCGTCCTTACAGACGGGAACTCTTGAAGCAGCCGAAAATAATATTTCCAACCCGGAAATCCTGTCAAAGGTCATAGCTGAAAATAAAGATCAGCGTGACCTTTTTTATCTTGAGTCGATCCTTGTGTCCACAATGTGGAATAAGAACGACGACGTGTTTCTACCCAAACCCACTTGGGCGGCTCGGAACACACCAGAAGACAAACAATTTAACTTTATGCACGATGAAAATGACATCATCGGACATATAACTGGCAGCTACGTCCTCACAAAGGACGGCAAAGCTGTTTCAGATGAGACTGATGCTCAAATGCCAGACGATTTTGATATCGTCACCCAAGCGGTCCTCTATAACAGTTGGATGGAGACTGACAACCGCGAGAGAATGGAAGTCATTCTTGAGGAAATTGCAGAAGGCAAATGGTACGTGTCAATGGAGTGCCTCTTCGCTGGATTTGATTATGCTTTAATCGACCCAGAGGGCGGTGCCAAGGTTTTGACAAGGGACGAAGCGTCAGCATTCTTAACGAAGCATCTCAGGGCTTATGGTGGGACCGGTGAGTATGAAGGATACAAAATCGGTCGTGCTTTATCTAATATCTCGTTCTCTGGAAAGGGATTGGTATCTAAGCCCGCTAATCCTAGAAGCGTGATACTGAATAGTAAAAGTACAGCATCTTTTAACGTAAACATTGATTCAAAACTTTCTATAGGAGAAATCAATATGTCAGACCAGTCGTTACTGGAAAAACAGCTTGCAGAGACTAAGGCTGAGCTTGAAGGAGCTAAATCCGAAGTCGCAACTGTTAAAGCCAAGATCGAAGAATCTAAGGATTTGGAATTCGCCTCTAAAGTAGAAGCGTATGAAATTGCTGCAAAGCAAGCTATCGCTGACGCTGAAAAGCTGGGCGAAACTATCAAATCTACACAAGCTCGTGTTGCTGAATTGGAAGACGCTCTTGCTGCTTCTAAAGAAGCTCTTTCCGCAGCGGAAATTACAATGAGCGAAATGAAACAAAAAGAGAAAGCAGAAAAGCGTAAAGCTGCTCTTGTTGAAGCGGGACTTGATGAAGATGAAGTCAGCGAATCTCTTGCCTCTTTCGGCACCCTTGAAGACGAAGCCTTTGATTCCATCGTTGCGATGGTTAAGAAGAACAAAGCTAAGTTTGAAAAATTTAGCAAGGATGACGACAAGAAGGACGACAAGAAGAAAGACACTAAAAAAGAAGACAAAGACGCGAAGGCAGAAGAACAAACTGAAGCATCAGAAGAAGCAGCGGAATCTGCCCTTGATGATGTTGAGTCTTCGGAAGCTGAGCTTAACACTGACGATACTTCGGAAGACGAAGTGGCCTCAGCTCAAGCTAGCGTTTCGGACTATTTCGCAAAACACGTATTAACTTCTAAGTAAAAGGAGAATGCAATATGGCTCTTAAAGCAGATAGATACGAAGAATCAACTGATATCAGTTACTTCTACACAGCAGGAACAGCCACTCGTGGTGGTGTCGCTTGTTTGGACCTTCTGAGTGCTTCTGGTGCAGCTATGGATCAAGGTGACAACACCGTTTCATATCAGCAAGCAGCAGTTACAGATGTCCCCGTAGGGATTCTTCTAAATGACGTTGTAAACAAAGACCTTACTCGTACTCATTTGAACCAGTATAAAGACGAAGTTCAAAAGGGTGGTAAGGTAACTCTCCTGACTCGTGGGTGGGTTATAACTAACATGGTTGACGGAACAGTAACTCCCGGAGAATTGGCTTACGCCTCAGACGCCGGTGGTACAGCAGGATACCTTCAAGATCACGCAAGTGATGCTACGGGTTCTGGAAATCTGGCTGTGGGTCGTTTCATGTCCGCTAAGGACGCTGACGGCTATGCTAAGGTTTATGTCAATCTTCCTAATCACGGTCCTTTGGCCTAACATAAAGTAAAGGAGATAAAACATATGTCGTTAACAGAAAGACCTGACGATAAATTCATTAGTCTTTACAAAAAGACTGGTGATAGTGATCAAAATGTGGCTTATGCAGCTCAGCGACAGTTCGCGAAAGCTCTTGAGACTCCCCTTCGTAAAGGGCTTTTGGTCGGTAATATTCTCGGAGATATCTTCGAGACAATTCCTGTTGAGCCGGGAGCCTCTACTGAGTATCCTCTTGACATGATTTCACCGGGACTTGAAGGTGAGCATGTTGCTTACACTAATCCCGGACACGGTCGTATTCCTGAACGTGCAGTTGAGAGTGACTTCGTTACAATCCCGACTTACAGTGTGACATCAAGTATTGACTACTTGCTGCGTTATGCTCGTGAAGCTCGCTGGGATGTTGCTGGTCGTGCTGCTCAAGTAATGGAAGCTGGCTTTGTCAAAAAGATCAACGATGACGGCTGGCACACACTGCTTGCCGCTGGTGTTGACCGTAACATCTTGGTATACGATGGTGACGCTACCGCTGGAATGTTCAGCAAGCGTATCGTATCTTTGATGCAAACGACTATGCGACGTAACGGCGGTGGAAACACTGGCAGTTCTGGTCGCGGTCGCTTGACTGACATGTACGTGTCACCAGAAGCACTTGAAGACGTGCGTAACTGGGGACTCGACCAAATCGACGAAGTAACTCGTAGAGAAATCTACACCGCTAGCGAAGGTGGGGCACCCATCACTCGTATTTACGGTGTTAATCTTCACGACCTCGACGAATTGGGCGAAGGTCAAGAATACCAAAACTTCTTCGTCGACGGCTTGGGCGGTGCTGTAGAAGCATCTGACCTTGAAGTTGTAGTTGGCTTGGATCAAGGCACTACAGACAGCTTCATCATGCCTATGAAACAGGCTTTGCAAGTCTTTGAAGACCCATCTTTACACCGTCAACAAAGAGTTGGCTACTACGGTTGGGCTGAACTAGGATTTGGCGTTCTAGACAATCGAAGAATCATCTTGGGAAGCTTCTAATTCCAGATATTTTGAGATTTTATGAAAATGGAGGCTGGTTTTCTAGCCTCCATTTGCTATAATATAAAAGAGGTACTATCCCTGACTAGATTGTCGTTTAAACCCACTTAGTAGAGAACCCACATGATTCAAACGCAGAAGACTCTTGATACTTTCGGCTATTATCCAGATTCCTTATCTACCAGCTCTAGTAAAAAGGTTGTCGTAAAATGTGACTACTGTAATTGTGAATACAAAGTTGTAAACAAGAACAGAAACAAGTCTAATGAATACGTAGAGAAGGACGCCTGTAAAGGGTGTAGGTATAAAAAGAGAAAAGACGTATCTATCGCTCGTTATGGAGTGGAGAATTCAGCTCAAAGGCCAGAGGTTAGGGATATACTAAAGGGTAAGAACTGGATAAACTCCTCCGACTTCAAAAAAAAGGCAGAGAACACCAACTTGTTAAGATACGGCAATAAAGACCCGATGAAGACTGAAGAGGTTCAAAAAAGATTAAAGTCCACAATGCTAGACAGGTACGGAGTGGATAATATAATGAAGTACAAAGATGTTGCCTCAGAAGCGTCTAAAAAATCTATTCAAACTAGAATAGACAGGGGGTTAATCAAGACTTTTGACGGTAAAACTATGCCTCAACTTGCACAGGAAAAGGGTTGGTCTAGGTCTCACTTTGGAAAATTAGTTAAATCTATCGGAATAGAATCTACATTACAGAGAGAGAAAAGGGTTAGTGGCTTAGAGGCTGCTATTATGGAGTGGTTAGACTCAGAAGGGATAGAGTACGAAACGCAGTTCACTGTAGATAAAAAGATCGCAGACATAAGAGTCGGCGACATATTGATAGAGTGTGATGGGTTATACTGGCACTCTGACCTATTTGTAGACAGAAAATATCACGTAAAAAAGAGGGACGTCTATATCTCGCATGGGTATAGGCCGCTATTTATTAGAGGGGATGAGATTAACAATAAATTTGACATTGTTAAGTCCGTCATCAAAAACGCTCTCAACTTGAACGAGGTAAGAATGTACGCTAGAAAGCTAGAAGTCAAACAGGTTTGCAAGCATGAAGCCAGAGACTTTATTAACAACAACCATTTAATGGGTGCAGCTCCCAGCGTTAGCTTTTCGTTAGGGCTATTTGACAAGGGGGAGCTAGTGAGTGTTATGCAATTCAAGAAAACGTCTGGTAGCAAGTATGATATATCCAGATATTGTAGCCTGACTGGAAGGGCTATTATCGGGGGTTTTACCAAGTTGTTATCTAACTTTTCTAAAACTTGTGAGCCTGAGAGCGTATCCACGTTTATAGATTTGCGTTATGGAACTGGGGATTATCTCCCTCAGTTTGGTTTTAAGGAAATATCTTGTTATGAAAGTTTTTCTTGGACTAATGGGGCTAAGACATTTCATAGGATGAAGTTTCCCGGAAACTCTGGGTATGAACAGGGATTATACAAAATCTGGGATTGTGGGCAGAAAAAGTATCAATTATCATACATCCCCATTTAACCGGGGGTGGCTCTTTTTTTGTGTATAATAGGATGTAAACAGCTTTTTGCACATGAAACAGGATTCTTTTAAAGGGGATACCACCTAATGACAGCTTTATCCGACTATATGGAGTCTGGATTACTTCACCATGTGTTTAGGGGTGGAAGTTTCCCTAAACCTGATAATATCGCCATTGCTCTATGTAGTGGGGTTCCAGTAGACTCCGACACCGGCGTAACCATCCCAGAACTCCCTACGGGAATAAATGGAAGTGGAACCGGCTATTCACGATATGACTTGGGAGACCCTGCCTCTGCGGGAAATAGTTTCTGGTCTTATCTCACAGCAGATCACAACGCTGGTAGCGGACTGATTAAAAATACAAACACATTTCTCTTTGGAACCGCCCTCGTTGATTGGGGTTGGGTATCTGGCCTAGCAATTGTAGACTCTGGAGAGTACGGTAGTGGAAATTTGCTCATGTATGCAGAGCTAGGCAACCCTCGCGTTGTTTATCAGGGAGATGCTCCAAAGTTCGACGCGAGTCAGCTTCAAATCAAATTTAAGTAGGGGCTAGCCCATGATTCTTACCAGAGCAGACTATCTTGCGTATATTGCGGCAATGCTGCCCGACAACTCTACGCAGGAAATCTCACCACTAGATTTAAGAACCAGCCTTATAAACTTGGTAGATTCCGTACCAAACTTTATGGAGGATGCGGTTCTAAACGCTGCAAACTTCTCTTCTCCAGATGTACGCACTACGGTAGCCGGGAATTTGGCCCTGAGCCAGATGGATTTGGCTGGACGCTCAAGTGTTGACAACTCTGCTTTTGGATATGGCTCTCTTCGGAACAATTATAACGGCACGCAGAACACGTCTTTAGGTAGTTACGCTCTAAGCTGTAATATCTACGGAAGTGGAAACACTGCCGTTGGATATCAATCTCTGGTCGGAAACGTGACCGGAAGTGGGAACGTAGGGTTAGGTAATCACACGATGCACCATAATCGTCATGGTAGCTATAATATAGCTATCGGTCACGGTGCTGGTTGGTATCTTGATCCCACCACTACCTATAAATTCATTGTAGGTGCAACCCCAGTTTCCTCTGGGGATTTTTGCGATGCAAGTGGAGACCCTATTACTTCGGGTGACGCCCCACTACTGTTTGGGAACCTCGAAAACGGTAACCATAAATTAGCCATTGGTACCAGCCTTCTTCATAATTTTGGTATGCTACAGGTGTCGGGAGACATTTCCCCTACGGAGAGCGGAGTTAATAATCTTGGTCGCAGCCAAAAGCCTTGGAATTCTATAAATGAGAACATCTGGTTTTCAGGCGGGAACGTTGGCGTAGGAGGTATGCCTTCAGGGGTTGGTCACGGAGTTGCCGACTCACAAATGACGGTTTACGGCGATCTTGTTCCAAACCAGTCAGACAGATATGCCTTGGGGCACCCATCTCTTCGCTGGGACGCTTACCTAAACGACGTTGTTATTAGCGGTCAACTTACCGCGAACGACATTGAATATAACACGATCACCAACTGCTTGTACGAGTGTAAGACCTTACATCTGGCTACAAGCGGCTTTTGCGATCCAACCGACTCCGGTTTTCACAACGACGCCGTATGTGGATACCTCAACGATCAAGCTCTAGACGGGGCTGGCTTTGAGGTTCACTCTAGCGGCTCCACTTACCGTAGAGACTACCACTTCTTATATAGATTCCCAGACTCTACCCTGTCCTGCCTACCACAAGACAACTCTTATACCAAGTCTAGGTGGGAAAGTAATATCTCCATTGAGGCCCTCAACGACACGGCCTTTATTGGTCAGAGGGTATTAGGGCGAAACGATGTCGGTCTGGTTATCCAGAGTGGCTGCATGGGAATCTTTGTCGAGCCTGTAGAGGCTTCTGGTCAGAGGGTTGTTGTAGCTCAAGAACCCCACTATGATAATAGATACCCAACTCTTGATGATGTTAACTTTATTGCACGTTCTGGAACAGACATAGTAGATGGAGTTCCATCCGGCTATGATTACACAGTAATGTACGGAACGGTTGATTCTGGCGTTCAGGTAAAGCAAAGGTTTGCTAGTAGAATAGCAAGCGGAAGTACTGCTCGCGGATTCAGTATAATTTATCACGACGAACTGGATCAATAATAAGGATAAATCATGAAAGATAGACTATCAATTCATCTGGATAACGGCCAATCTGGAGTCAGAGAGGCTGTTACTGTATTACGCAACGGAGGTCAGGCTAGCCAGTCTGGGCTTGTTGGTATTACAAACGCCGTGTACGGAAGCGGGGAAGAACCCCTTGTTCCAGACACAATCTTCAACGTTCAAGCTACGGGCGACTCAAACGTTCGCTTTTCTAGTGGACCCTCAAAATTTTTCCGCAGCTCCCTAGAGCTAGTTGGGAACGGTAACGTTCGAGCTTCTGGCTTCCACCTGACATACGACCCCGAAGAAGACGACGCCTTTGTCGTTGATAACGGATACTACGGCACCGAGCTTTGTGTAGACCCAAGTACCGTTGACCGAACCGTTGTTGACATGTCTCTTATTCGTGCTAGCGGAGAGACTGGGATGGAGTTCTCTCACATTTCCATCACGGAGAAGGGCTACGTAGGTATTGGCTTAACTAGAAGTCACACAACTAGACATTATCACCCTAACTCTCCTTTGACGGTAGCTTACGTCTGCGAAACTGTTGGCGACAGCGGAACAATTTCTCAACATGAACAAGCTTCAACCCCTAGCACCACAGCCGACTTCGGTAAACTTTATGTAAAACCTTACTCAGTGGGAAGTCGTAGTCAAGCACTTTACTTCTTAGATGACGGCGGCTTTGAAACAAATCTTGTTCTAAGTCAAGATCTGAACCCAGCTATTGGTAGCGGAGGGTTGATCTACGGGGATAACGGGAACACATACGGAGGTTGGCTCACGCCTGAGACTCGCTCTGCCGACGCAAACAAGTCTA
>Ga0307488_10001282_pt1 | contig 20960 bp, 19 predicted proteins | sample SB02metaG_FD_202248 | JGI IMG/M metagenome (GOLD analysis project Ga0307488, IMG submission 202248) | Sea-ice brine microbial communities from Beaufort Sea near Barrow, Alaska, United States - SB 0.2 | ecosystem: Environmental > Aquatic > Marine > Coastal | place: USA: Alaska | collected... | reverse complement strand
ATTCCCGGCGAGTACCTGTCCTACCCGGACTTGCTTGAGTCGGTAGCCCCCCTATCCGCGTCGGAAGAACAAGGAGAATCCCCATGAAGACCATCACTGCATCCGAGCGCACGACGCTGATCCGGCTTGCTTCGACCCTGCCGGTAGGGGATGAGACTCGCAAGGCCCTGATCAACGGCCTACGTCTCGCTGACTGTTACACCTCGTCTGACTGGAAGGGCAATGGCACACCCGGCAAGTTGACCTGCAACAATCTCTATGTGGACTATGGCAAGCACTCGCCCAAGACCAACACCCCTGCGGGCAAGAAGGAGTACAACGCCAAGTATGATGCTCTTAAGGCCAAAGGACACAAAGACCGCTCCACCTGCGCCGGTCCGCTGGGGGATGGTGCGGGCCACAAGTGTGATTAACTAACGCTGCCTCTACGGTATCTCTCCTATGAAGCCTCCCACGGTAGAGTGCATACGCACCCTGCCACTGGGAGGCTTTCGCCTTGTTCGCCAACCTTACTGAAGCCCTGAAGCGGCGCATGATTGAGGAGATCCGGTATTACTGGTCACAAGACCCGCAGTATCGAGACTCCCTTGTGCCCAACATCCAGGGTCGGTTTTCGTTCCGCGAGCGGCCCCAGCAGGCGATCATCCTCAAGAGCCAGTCGGCCACTCCCTATCAGATGTCGGCTGACCACTACCAGGGAGCCGTCGTCTCCTACTGCTACCTCACGAAGGTCTACGGCCAGCGTGGCACGAGCATCGAGTGGGTCCGTGAGAACGCAGTCGCCATCCAGGCGAACAACGGGGCGTTCCCCTCGGCACCTGGGGTCTACTACATCGAGGTCCGGTCTGAGGTCATAGACGTTCGTGGTGTCCCCAAGGAGAAGTTGGTCTTTTACGTGGATCCTCTCCTGGAGATCATCGACCAGCGAGCCACGATGCTTGACCCCAGGCTCTACGAAGTCGCGGTGCAGTCTTTTCATCCAGGATCACTTCGGGTCTACGAGATGCCTGGCAACATCCTTTACTACGACAACGTGAACTACACGGCTGACCCCACAACGGGACGCATCACGTTGGAGAGCCCTCTGGCACCCAACACCTACCTGTCAGTGGACTACCGCTACGCGGGCACCAGCACAGGTCCGTTTCCGCTCCCCGAGAACGGAGCAAACGTCGCAGCCATCCCAGGTGTGGTGTTGGCTTTCGGTCGTCGTGCATACGAAGGCGACATCATGGCTGTGGTCGTCGGGGACCGGCGGGAGACCGTGGCAAAGGAGTACGGCGGGCGTTGGGAGATGAACATCGACTTCGACATCATGGCCCGCGATGTCTACGCCCAAGGTGAGATCACCGACCGCACGCTGATGTACCTCTACACCGATGCACGGGACAGGCTCTCCACGGAGGGCATTGAGATCACGATGGTCACGATGGGCGGCGAGGCGGAAGAAATCTACGACGAGACCGGGGACGACTACTTCTACACAGCGAACATCTCGATGTCGATCATGACCGACTGGGCCATTCATGTTCCCGTTGGGCGCACCCTGATCCGAGCCGAGGCGAACACTGTGTCCGAGACTGAGATGGTCGCGGGACTCACGGATGACCAGTTGATCGAGATGGGGTCACCGACAGGGCTGCACTACGCTGAGACCTTGAACCTCCTTGAGATCCGCGATCCGTACTTCCGAGACCGCACAAAGACCTATGATCTGATCCGGTAGCGTGCCTATGGGTAGGGTCTGGTGACCCTTCAGTCGGAGAGACCCATGCCATCAACCATCCGAAAAGGATCACGCGGAAGCGATGTGATCCTTTGCCAAGACAGCCTCACGCAAAAAGGCTACCCCTGCGAGGCCGACGGCATCTTCGGATCTGGCACCGAGAGCAAGGTCAAGCAGTTCCAGGCCGCGAGCGGCCTGATTGCAGACGGCATCGTGGGCAATGCAACGTGGGGCAAGTTGCTCGCAGAGAACCCGGCTGATGTTGGCATCGCTGCTCCATCCCCGCTGCCTCCGGTCATCGCCCATGCTCAGAGCCTCGGCTACGAGACCTGGGGTGATCCCTGGAGGCTGTTCCTGTTCGGGGTTCGGTCGTCCGAGCGAAAGGCAGATGCTTTCGACGACATGTTGGGCTGCTGCTACGTCAATGACGACGGCCTGTGGGAGGCGCACTACTGGCCAGGTACGACCGATCCCGGTGCGTACTATCTTGAGCACCCCATGAACTCGGCTGGTTGTGCGATCCTCGTTCCGGGCCAGTACCTCGATACATGGACCATCGACCTACATGCTGGAAAATACGAGGCGTTGTGTGAACGGGCAGGAGAGGTGTCCGTATATAGGGACAACTCGATGGATGACAAACTGGACCTCGACCCCGCTACCATCACGACCGGTTTCTACGGGATCAATCTCCACGCCGCAACAAGGAACGAGGGGCAGACTTCTACAGTCGTTGGAAAATGGTCCGCAGGCTGTCAGGTTCATGCCTCGGCAGCCGGATTCGCCAAGATGATGGAACTCGCTCACATGCAGGAAGACAAGACTGGCCGCACAACCTTCACCTACACCCTCATGGACAAGTGGTTTTGATCGGGGGGAGGAGCCGTCCCTGTCCGGGGCAGGCTGGGGTGAGTGTTGATTGAGTACCCATGGGGGCACAACAGCCCCCATGGGTAGAGTGGGCGTACAGGAGGTCACCAATGCCCATCTACGAGTTCACCTGCCAATCCTGCGGTCTGCGTTTTGAGCACCTGTTCCGGCGCATGTCCGACCAGCCCACCCATGCCTGCCCCAACTGCGATGGTGAGGGCACCCGGCAGATTTCGGCTGTCAGTTTCGCGTTCAAGCATCCAGCCAGCCAACTGAATGGACCCCTCCCGTCGAACACGGGAACCTCGGATGACTTCAACTTCGACAAGGCAATCGGTCGTGATGCCGCCAAGAAGTGGGGCAAGATCCACGAGAACAATGCCCGCAAGGACAAGATGGTCACTGAAGCCGCCAAGGAAGGTCGTGGGATCAGCCGTGACCACCTCGTCCGAAAGCGCGAAGGGGGCTACCGAGAAGTCGGCGAGGGCGAGCGCACCTACATCAACCAGAACCGAGAGGCCGCACACGCTGTCTCCCAGGCCGCCACGAAGCAAGCCAAAGACAAGAAGTAGAGCGCACTTCGTTAGCCCGTCTATACCTCTCGGCATGTAGTACCACTGACCCCACAGGTCGGCATCCCGCGCTTGCACCCTCTCAGTGCTGCTGAGACAAGATCACGAGGTTTACCATGGCATTCCCAGGCTCTATCTACGCTCCTCCCGGTGTCTACACCACGACCCTTTATGAAGATCCCCTCCAGAGCATCGCGGGCAGCGTCCGTATTCCGCTCCTGATCGGAACCGGGTCTGAGATCCTTTCCCAGAGCGGGTTGGAGTTGGTGCGGGGTTCATCCTCGTCCGTGGACCAGCGGGTCGTGCAGGAAGATGAGACTGCTCGTGCAGTGACTGCCATCACGGAAGCCGGTGCAGTGTCCCTCGGAGCCTTTGATGGCGTCTGGGACCGTATCCAGACCAAGCACTACCCCATCGTCAACGGCAACGGCACGGGAACCACGGCGACCGACTCCGCTTCGGTCAACGTCACCATCAACGGCGAGCCCGTCGTGGTCCTGGCGATCAACGGTGCCAAAGGCATCCTCACCCTGTCGAGCAGCCCAGCCCTGGGTGACCTCGTCAAGGTGACCTACTTCTTCAACCGCACTGACACTCTGATCACTGACACCCTGAGCGATCAGATCAGCCCCGACGCCCCCGAGATCATCGGTGCTGTCGGTCAGTCTTACGTTGTCGTCACGGGCGTCAACGACACTCTTTCCTTTACAGTGGACGGCGTAGCCACTCCTGTGGCTGTGACCCTCACCGCCTCTGCCCCCAGCGGGTGGACGGCCTCGCAGGTGGCAGCGTTTATCAACGCTGCGGCCACGGGCACGACCCTCGTGGCATCGACCACGGTGAACAACCAAGGTCTGACTGTCCTACACCTCACGGCTGACCGTGACATCGTAGTCGGCAGCGGGCTGGCCAACACCCTCCTCGGTCTGAACCTGGGTGAGAACACCGCCCGGAACAAGACCTTCTACACCTTCCAGCGCCCCATTGTGGACGGCACCAACGGTGGTGTCACCACGACTGACCCCGCTGATGTCACCGTCAAGGTGGGCGGCACCCAGGTGATCCCCGTTTCTGTGGACGGTGCCTCGGGCGCTGTGGTCCTCGCCTTTGCGCCAGAAATCGGCACCACCGTCACCTGCCAGTACTACTTCAACTCCTGGCAGGACACTTTTGATTACCTCCAGCACCGTGGGGTCGTTGAGATCACTCAGTGCGGGATCACCCCAGACCGCAACGACTACATCGACGGTTCTGACTTCGTACTCAAGGACGACAAGATCCTCTGGGGCACAGCGGTCACTGTCGAGGCAGGCGTCTACACCACTGGTGGGACCTACCTCGATGATGTTCAGGTCGCCTCGACCCTCGTGGACACCCGCCAGTACCTGGCTGGCTGCGCCGCTGTGGTCAACACGAGTGTGAACCCACCCGTCGAGAACCGCCTCGACTTCAAGTTGCCCCTCCAGCCCACTACCGGAAACGGTCGCGACACCCCGCTGGGTGCTGAGACCTACGCCAAGGTGGCCAACGGACGGGTTGACCTTCCGACGGATCGCCCTGATCTCGTGTGGGCTTACTGGGGATACTCCCTGGAAGACGCACTGGACCGTGGCCGCGTCGAAGTCACGAAGGTCGAATCCTCGACCAGCACCATGACGCTCCGTGATCCGGTTCCTGTCGGGGCCAATGTTTACGCGACCTTCTACTACAACACCCTCGTGGACCAGGCTTACTCGGTCGCATGTGCCACCGCTGGCGCAAGTGGTGTGGGCACCTTCTCGGTGACCAACGCAGCGGGTACCGCGCTGCTGACCCCACAGTTCGGCTCCAAGAGTGCCGCGCTGGCCACGATCACCGTGGAGTTCCCGAGCGGTTCTGAGCGCACGCCAGATTGCCGTTTTGAAAACCCCTTCGTCACAACCTCCTTTGTCGGTGCAGTTGAGGAGGATGTCACTGTCACGTTCGCCGCACAGGACGCAACCCTCGCGAAGTACGCTGTGCCTGGCTCTGGCCCCTACTACACGGTTCAGAACGCCAGCGACCAGTTGTCCATCAACATGCAGAACTCTGGGGCGGTCGCCTATGACCTCTCCACCGCGACCCGTGCGTGGCTTGTCGGTGATGAAGCCTCCTATGATCCTGCTGGAACCAACGAGTACGAAGACGGCGTGGTAGCGACCAACAACGAGGTCGATCTGATGATCGACGGTGTGTTGATCCAGTCCGAAGCCATCATCGGGGACTTCACAGGCGTCGTTGCCACTGATCTTCAGGACATCGGGCGTTACGCCCAGTCCATCAACCGTGCTGCCATGGGCGACTACGCCAACGCAGCGGGCACCGCACTGGCTCTCACAGGAGTGCCTACCGCTACGGTGATCCCGCTGGATGCTGAGGCTTCTAACGTCCCTGACTACTACGTCGGTTGGACGCTGCGCCTCACAAGCGCCACAGGGGCCGCACTGGCTGGCGACGAAGCCACGGTCACCGCCTATGACTCGACCACCAACACGGTCACAGTCGGCGCTGGCATGACGGGCGCACCGGGACTGAGCAACTACGTCCTCTACAACCCAGCCACGCTGCCAGTGATGAAGGGGTCCACTCGGTTCCTCTCCACTACGACCATCGGTGCCGGGCTGCTGGATGTGCTCAACTTCCGCATCGTCGGCTCGTCGGCCACACTGTCCTGTACCACCGGGACCCTGAGCGCATCCTCTCCGTACACTTCGGCCACGACTCTCGCTGCCGAACTTCAGACACTCATGGCGGCAGCCATCGCTGCTGCCCCGCCCGCTGCTCCTTTGATCGCACCCCAGGTGCTCGTCACGGCGGACTCCGACGGACGCCTCAACTTCCAGTTGATCCCCGACGGTGTTGACTTCACAGGTGCCTACTTGGAGTTCATCGTTGACGCTGCTCCTGCTCAGGACTTCGCGATCCTCGCGGGACTGGACACGGACACCGCTGGTGGGAACCAGTCGAAGTTGTACAACCGGGCCATCGCCAGCACCTTTGAGTTCGCTGGCGCTGTGACCGCACTCCGAACCTACGACCGGCTGTTCCTCCAGAACCGTATCCAGCCGGGCAGTGGCGCGAACATGGACTGCCAGTTCGTGCTTGACCAGTGCCAGTTGAAGGTGATGGGAGGCACGGGCATCGCCCAGGCTGCTCTCACTGCCAACGAGGAAGGACAGGCGGCTATTCGGGCGACCATCATGCCGCCGACCGCCTTCGGTGAGGTTGGTTTCTCAGGTGGGCAGGACGCAGCAACGTCCCAGCCGGTTGTGACCTTCTACGCTGCGGGTGGAACTACAGCCCAGAACAACGTCTTCTACATCACCTACGAAGGAACCCCCGTCACCGTCGAGTTCACTGATGCCGCTGGTGCCGCAATCGCGCCAGCCGGTTCGGCTGACGTTCCTATGGGACCGATCACGGATGTGAACAGCATCCTCGGTCAGATCAGCGCAGCCATGACAACGGCTGGGGTCAGCGGGATTTCTCAGGAGGGTGCAGGCATCCGTTTCCGTGGGGCTTCCTCTGCCTCCACAGCCAGCATCGTCATCGGTGTCGGAGCCGCCAACACGGTCCTCGGGTTCACCAGTGGAGACATCACGTACCGAACGAGTGCCTCCGTTGCGTCTGTGGCCAGTGTCCTCAACTCCAGCGCCCTTTGGAACGCTGGGGCCGGACGTGGCTTCGCCAAGACCGTCATGGATGCCACGGGAGCCAGGTACCTTTACGTCCAGGACACCGGTTCTGCCGGTGCCGGTACGACCTCCTCCATCGCTTTTGCGGCTGCTGCGGCGGATGACGCACTTCGCCCAGGCTCTGGTCTGGGGCTCACCGCAGGCGACGGCAACGTCGGAGAGGCCGCCATCGACGGTTACTTCGTCACCTCGTCTGACGGGGTCACCGGATCAGGCACAGCCAACACTTCCATCCTCAACGCGGGCGTGGGACAGGACGGCAACGTCGGAGAGACCTACCGGGATCTCATTACGGGTCTGACCTTCACCATCCTGCCACGAGCGGGTGCTACGGTTTACCCCGCAGCATCGACCCTGACCTTCACGGTCCGTACCGCTGTCACGACGGATGCAAACCTGTCGGTGAACACCGTGCCGGGCGTCGAGTTGTATGTCGCCAACACCTCTGGGGTCGAAGTGGGTGACACAGCCGTCGTCCAGACCTACGAGAAGGGTGGCAGCCAGCCGTCCGTGGGCGACATCTACTATGTCTCCTACGACTACCGGAAGCAGGACTACACTCCTGCGCTGTTCACGAAGCAGGCTGCCATCGAGGCCACCTACGGTGCTGCCAACCCGAACAACCCAGTTTCTCTGGGCGGGTACCTGACTATCCTCAACGGTGCGGTGCTTGTCGCTATCAAGCAGGTTCAGAAGGACCTCGACACCGATGTTGATGGCACGATGGACACCGCCAGCACGGACGCCTACCTCGCCGCTATCGACGAGGTAGAGGGTGCCCTCCCCGGAGGCTCCTACCCGGACATCATCATTCCGATGAAGGGTGACTCCCTGGAACTGTTCCAGTACCTTGCACGGTCCTGTGACATCCAGAGTTCTATCCGCTACCGCGCCGAGCGCACTGCCATCTGTGGACTCTCCGCAGGTACGCAGCCGCGTGCAGCCGGGGACACGGCTCAGGCTGTCGCCCGAACCCGTCTGCGCCTCGTGTACCCCGACATCTGCACCCTGAGCCTGTCGCGGGCTGACGGGACCACGGACTCCTACCTGTTGGATGGCACCTATATCGCCGCCGCCTTCTCAGGTAACCGGGTCTCTCCGACCATCGACGTTGCGACTCCCTGGACCCGAGCACGGATCTTCGGGTTCGACGAACTGGCTCGCAAGATGGATGCCGTCCAGCAGAACCAGGTCGCTACTCGCGGTGTCACGGTGTTCAACCAGCGCCAGAACATCATCGAGTGTCGCCAGGGTCTGTCCACCGACATGACCAACGTGCTGACCAAGACCCCGACTGTGATCACGATTGCAGATGAGGTCCAGCGCCAGGCCCGTTCGACTCTGGACCGGTTCATCGGGATCAAGTTCTTGTCGAACGTGACCACGACCATCGAGGGTCAGTTGTCCAAGACCCTGAAGCAGTTGGTTGCCGCTCAGATCATCACCACCTTCACGGGCGTTTCCGCCAACGTGTCGCCTGATGATCCGACCGCAGCAGAGGTGGAGGCGTACTATCAGCCCGTTTTTCCACTTTTATACATTGTCGTGACATTCAACCTCCGTAGCAGTTTGTAGCCCCGATAGAACCTACGCTTTCGACGAATCGAGGGCGTAGGTTTCACGATACAGGTAGATAGTAGCCCTCCACTCGGAGGAGTCCCGGTGGGATTTTCTTTGGGTGTGGGGGTACGGGACAGACCATGTTCCGGTATAAGTGTGTTGAGCCGTTGAGGATTCCTCGGTTCATTTAACTCTGGGTGAGGATTCGCCCTTTGACACATAGGAAATACTATGAGTAAGCATACGCTTCGTGCGCGTTCTTCACGCAAGTCCCCTGACCCCGTAGTCAAGGGGGCCTACCAGCAGACGTTGATGGTCAACGTGCTGGACATCCCCGTGGGGATGCCTCTGGACCCGAACCCCCGCAAGCCGAACATCGACCGCAAGAAGTGGCGGGAGATTGGTCGGCATCTGATGAACGAGGAAGGCACGCCCAACACGTTCCACCTGAAGAACAAGGGGATCACACTCATCGCCAAGAGCGTGAGGGTGGTTCCGGTTGCGGGGGCGAGGGATCACGATGTCGAGATCATCCTCAGCAAAGGTGATGGCGTGGGTGACGGCGGCCACACCTACACGCTCATCACGGAGCGCCGTGCGGCGTTGGATGACTTGGCTGAGAATGATCCTGATTTCGGTCAGTACGTTCAGGTCAGGGTGCTCGTTGGCTACCCGTCTGAGATCGTGAATGAGATCGTCCGAGGGCTGAACACGGCGATTCAGGTGCAGGAGAAGTCGCTGGGTGACCATCGGGGCGACTTCGACTGGATCAAGGACACTTTGAAGGTTCTGCCTTACGCCCAGGACGTGTCGTGGACCGAGGGTGACGACGGGTCATTGGACGTACTGAAGCACATCATCGCCCCGATGCACCTGTTCCACATCGGCTTCTTCCCGAACAAGGGCATGAAGCACCCCATCAAGGGCTACATCTCGGTGTCGGCGGTGCTGGATCACTACCTTGCACACAAGGATGACTACAGGCAGATGTTGGACATCTTGCCTGACATCCTCACGCTGCATGACACGATCCAGTTTGAGGCACGAGACCTCTACAACCAGTTCAGTGGTTCGGCGGGCAACCTGACCTTCATGGAGGGTCGGAAGCGGGGCAAGCACCAGTTCTCCTACATCGGGAAGGAGTCGAGTTACCGCTTGGCCCGTTCTGCTCTGCTCCCGATGCTGGCATCGTTCCGTTGGATGGTGGAGGAGGACCCCGACACGGGGCGCTTCCGCTGGAAGGGCGGGTTCAACGATGTGCTGGCCTTGTGGCGTGAGGTGGCCCCGAAGTTGTTGCAGCAGACGCAGAGTACGAACACGGCGAACGGTCGGAAGGTCCATGCCATCGGTCGGTCGAGCAACCACTGGGAGACGCTTCACGCGACGGTGGGCATGGCCTACATGATGTTGAAGTAGCCCGTAGACCGTTTTTAGATAGAAGCCCCCATCCGGTTCGTCCGGGTGGGGGCTTCTTGCTTCGTCGGTACTGATCCTATCGCTCCCAACAGGTATCAATCGTTGGAGAGTCCCCTCATGGCTAAGACCCTTACCGCCACTGATCGTAAAGCCCTGATCAAGTTGGCGTCCTTGCTTCCTGCCGGGAGTGGGGAACGCAAGGCTATTCTCGCAGGTCTGGAGAAGACATCCAGCCGCATGGGTGTTGACATCTTGACCTCGTTCGTGGATCCCGAGAAGTTCAAGTCCACTCTCCGCACACTGAACACCGATGAACAATCCCGAGACCTGCTGCAACAGGTGCGGGGGGAGTTGATGGACCGCCTGACCCCGGATTCCAGCACCGAGCGTGCTCTCAACCGCCTCTCCAATCTCGTCTCGGGGAGCCAAGACCCAGCCAACCTCCGAAACCAGATATTCAAGGTCGCCAACGAGTTGGGCATCCGCCTCCCGTCAGGCATGTTCTAAGAGGATTAGCCGGTAGCACCTCTACCGCTCCGCTGCGTGTGTCGAGAACCCCAAGAACCCGGAACGAAGATGAACCGAGCAGACCCAGACATGGCCGAAAAGATGATGCACCGGTTTATGGAGATGGCTTCCAGCGGAGCCTCCCCGGAAGCGATCACCATTTTGTTTACGCCGGACGCCTATGTCCTCCCGACCTTGTGGACTGAGGGCACAACCCCGGCAGATGTGCTGGCGTACTTCGACTACTTCCTGATCCCCGGACGTGCAGGGAAGTTCCGTACCATGCGGAACATCCCTCTCGGTCCAAAGTCCCAGATGGTTACGGGTCTGTGGGACTGGTGGGTAGGCACTCCTGGCGATGCTTCTTACTCACGGGCACAGGCCCGATACACGGCTGTCGTGGTTCAAACCCCCAACGATGGCCCTCGGATCAAGCACCTGCACTCCTCCTTGGATCCCCAAGCCGGTATGTGATCTGAGGTAGCCCTCACAGGATCGCGGGTTCCGGTAGCGTCTCTATCGCTCCCCTATGTGCAGGAGCGCCCATGTCCCGCAAGACCGCCAAAGCAGATGTGATCCCGGTTCGACAGCAGAACCAGTACAACTGCATGACCACATCATTGGCGATGGCGCTCCGTGCCCTCGGTGTTCCTGAGGATGAGTGTTCACCACAGCAGGTGAACAAGGTCGTAGGTGCGATGCCCCTCCGAGGTGCTGCCTGGGAGCCGTTGCTCGCAGCAGCAAACCACTACGGGATGCGGGCAACCTTGACCCTGCCTTCTACGGTTCGGCAGTTGAAGCAGTGGACGGACGCGGGCACCCCCGTCGTCATCGCATGGAACCCCGAGGGTCGGGAGTGGTCCCATGCCTCGCTGGTGTTCGATGTGGACGACGACCTGAACGTCTACGTCGCTGACCCCAACATCCCGGACCCCGACGAGACTGTGCGGGTGGTTCCGAAGGCTGAGTTTTACGGCAAGTGGTACGAGAAGGCGGCTCAGGGCTTCCTGATCCGCCGCCCTGCCTGTGCAATCGAGCGGGAGATCACCCCCGACGGGAGACAAGTCATGGCATCTCAGAAGACCGCATCCCGAGGCCGTGTGGCGCTCATGTACGCCGCCAAGATCGCCGCAGGAGAGCGGCTGGACCGCAGCCTCCGTCAGAAGATCAACAAGGCGATGGAGCGAAAAGGTCTGGACGGCAACGGTCGCTTCCGCAAGCCCGAGGAGGGCTACTCCCGAGCAGTCGAGGTGATGCAGGATCACGGCATCGAGTTGGACGAGGTGGTGTCTTCGCACCTGTTCAATCCGCGTCCCAGCGGCACCGTGAAGGCTGACATCGCCCTCACCAATGAAGCCGACCGGTTCTCCCCTGTCTCCCTCTCAAACTCAATCCTCTACCTTCAGTACACGGAAGTCTCCGACGACCGTTTTGAGGTAGTGGCGTACTTGTCGTAGGAGGCACTATGTCCTGGGAGCGCATAAACACAGGCGGCAAGAGGTTCGTCACCGACGACCTTCTTTTCTTCGTTAGCCCAAAGGATGTCTGGGATACCGTCAAGGATCGCAACGTCCCCGACGAAGAACCGTACATGGAAACCGATGGCATTCCCGAGTTGGAGAAGCAGCACGGCGATATGATCCGGGACTGGGAGCGTGCTGTCGCCCGTGGGTGGTGGATGAAGCCGGTGAAGGTGCAGAAGTGGCAGATATTCGCCCTCCACCGCCCCACCAGGAAGTCTTTTGAGAGCGACCCTTTCGACACCGAGCGTGAAGCACTACGCATGGCTGACATCGCCATCCCCAAGATGCAAGCACGTCGGCGACCCCGCTGGCTCAAACCAGACTCCGACAACGAGGCACAGAACATGAGATCAGCAAAGCGCACCACTGAGGTCCGGGAGAAGAAGGACAAAACCAAGATCCTGGTCAAGGTTCCTCGTGGAGGCAATCCTCACGCTGAGAACGCCCTGAGCCGCAAGACCACGCGAGGTCACAAGCGCAAGGAGCGGGCACACGCCGTAAGCAAAGGACACTCCCGCAAGCCGAAGCACAAGGGCCAGAACGCCTACGCATCTGCTGCCCGCGTGGCGACCATGTATCTGATTCGCGAGGAGGGATAGACCATGGCCAAAGTAGTCTCAGCACAACGACCGTTCACGATGCTTTTGGGCACACTGCGCCAGGGGAGTGATCCCAGTCTTGGTCCCATAGGGAACCCAGACATCACCCGCAGCACAATGACCATGCAGTACATGCCTGAAGTGGCTGTGAAGTCTGGCCCGAACGCAGTCCCCCTCAACAACTCGGCGCGGGGTACGACCACCTACCGTGGGAACCTCCTGGAACCTTCTGCTCTGGGTCCACAGAACTCAACCGGAACTGTCCAGGTCACCTCGGCTGTCTTCCAAGGACCGACGACCCTCTTGCTGGGTCAGTACCTTCTGGTCTCCGGTGAGGACTACACGGTTGATGCCGCCAGTGTCGTGAACACCACGGCGGCACTTACGGCTGCCATCGACGCTCTCCCCGAGTACTCGGCGACAGATGACGGCGCGGACACTGTGACCATCACCGGCCCCGTGGGTCTGATGGGTAATATGATTGAGTTCCGAGCCAGTGGCGTGTCACCGGGCAACTTCACGTTGACCCCGACCGACGGATCACTGCAAGGAGCGGAGCCGACCATCGGCCCAGTGACCTTCACCACATAGGAGAACCCATGTCGGCACCTAAACGCCAGTCAAAGGACGACCGAGAATACATCCTCGCCAATCTTCCCAATGGTGTGCGTAGGGTGCAGGTGCTCGAATCCAGCGGCAAGCAGACGTACAAGCGCCCGGATGACGTGGACACGACGCTGGATCAGATCATGCTCGCCTCCGACGGCACGCCCATCTGCATGAGAGGCAAGCCAGGTCGCAAGCCGAAGGCTCAGTTGAACCCCGTGACCCCACAGATCGCTGAGGTCGAACAGGCCCGGCAGGAGCATCTGCTACAAGACCCGCTCCGCAAGGCAGCACGGGCCGACGCTGAGGCTGACGCGGTCCTCAACTCCATCGTCGCTGCCATGGCTGATGAGGCCGCAGCAATCGGGTTTGAGCGCAACGAGGCAGCCAGACACGGCCAGGACACAGCCAACCACTCGTCCAAGAGGGCAAGAGTCCTCAAGGGCATGGCTGACACCTGGCTGAAGCGGAAGCAGCAGATCGACGGTGGGGTCATCGACCTGGACTCCCCAGCCTTCAGTGTCCTGTTCTCGATGATCCTGGAGACATTCAAGGGGGCAATGCTCGACACCGGCACCCGTGCGGAGCACATCGAAACCATCTTCGTCAAACTTGTCTCAGAACTCGGGGAAGACTCCTGGCGCGAGGAAGCCAAAGCCCGCATGAAGGACAAGATCAAGTAATGCCCACCAACGTAGTCAAGACCCCAGAAGACGAACGCCTGTGGCAGAAGGCTAAGGCCCGTGCGAAAGAGCAGGGCAAGGCCGAGAACTACGCCTACATCATGGGCATCTACAAGCAGATGAACTCAGACAAGTTCAAGTCCGCCCAGCGAGTTGCTTCCAGATACGTGGCCCAATGAGTCTGGCGGACATCGCCGCGTCCGTCGGTCGGCGCTCCTCTACAAGTGCTGCTGATGCGGTAGACCCCATCACCTTCATCGAGACAGAGTGGGGACTCGGGCTGAGACTGTTCCCAGTGCAGCGGATCATCATCAAAGCCCACTACGGCATGGCACTGGATGACAACGCCCTCGATGTCCCCCTCGACCGCGAGGTCCTGACCTCCGATCCTGACTATGACCCTGCTTGGGAAGACCATCTCGACAACGAGGGTTTCTACAAGTGGCGGATCGTGGTCACTGACTTCCGCAGAGAGAACGTCCAGTGCATGACGGAGGCGGATTACCTGCGCTTCCTGTACGACGAAGGCCGGTGCAACATCCGAGAGGTGATTCCGGGAGTGCAGCGCCGAGAGATGGTTCTGAGTGTGGGCCGTCGTTCGGGCAAGACTCTCATCACCTCGTGCATCGTGGCCTACGAGAACTACAAACTGCTGCTGCTGGGCAACCCTCAGAAGCACTATGGGTCCTCTCAGAGCAACGTGATCCAGTTGATCTCAGTCGCTACTGACCGAGATCAGGCGGGATTGCTCTATCAAGAGGCGGCGGGCCACTTCACCAAGTGCGATTTCTTCCGGCCTTACATGGCGAACGCGACCCAGAGTTTCGCCACCTTCCAGACTCCATTCGACCTTGAACGCTATGGCTCCTACTCGGACAACCCCAAAGCCCGGTACAGCCTCAAAGTGACCTTCCGCTCCTGTGTGGCGAAGGGACTCCGTGGTGGTGCCAACATCCTCGTGGCACTGGACGAGGTTGCCCACTTCGGGGAGAAGGGTCAGGCCAGCGCCGACGAGGTGTACCAGGCAGTCGAGCCAAGTACACGGACGTTCAGCCCCAAAGATCCCAACAACACCACACGTCCTATCGGAGAGAACGAGGGTCGGATCATCCTGATCTCATCTCCCCTGGGCAAGCAAGGCTTGTTCTTCAAGCAGTACCGTCTGGGCTTCGGAAGCAACAAAGCAGCCGACAACCTGTTGTGCATCCAGGCTCCGACCTGGGAGGTCAACCCGACGGTGCCCGCTGAGACCTTCGTTGCCAGTTACCTCAAGGACCCCAACGTCTTCTTCACGGAGTTCGGGGCTGAGTTCACTGACCGGACGAAGGGCTGGATCACCGACAAGGCTGATCTCATGGCCTGTGTAGACCCCAAACTCCGACCCCAGCCCCGTGCGCCTTCCCGGATGCCACACTTCATGGGACTCGATGTCGCGCTGGTGGGTGACTACACCTCAGTAGCCATCGGACACAATGACGCTGAAGGGAAGGTGGTCCTCGACTTCATCGACCGGATCTGTGCTGGGGAGGGAGACTTTGAACACCTGGACCGGCTGGAGTTCGACGATGTAGCCGATTGGGTCTACGACCTGAGCCGCAAGTTCTACATCACTGACGGCATCTTCGACCAGTGGGCAGGCATCCCCATGGAGCAAGCCCTCAAGAAACGTGGGCTCTCCACCATGAAGTCGGTCCACCACACCCGGAACTTGTCGAGCCAGATGTTCCAGAACTTCAAGAACCTCATGCTCGACAAGAAGGTCACCCTCTACGACTGGCCCATCCCAGAAGGCCAAGATCACTCTGCCCACATCGCTGAGTTGCTTGAACTCCAGGCTGAGTTCATCAGCAAGTACGTCATCAAGGTCGAGGCCCCGAAGATCGAGGGCAAGCACGATGACCTCTCCGATGCTTTGATCCGCATGGTGTGGACTGCCACCAACAACACATCCAAGCGTGTGATCCTCTCTGGGCACCGCCGAGGGGCAGGCCCCTCGGCGGCTGGTGCTGCCGGTTCTCGGTTTGGTCGGGTGCCCACCTCAGCCAAGGGACGCACCGGCTCACACTCCTCTCGCCAGATCCCAAAAAAGGGTCGTGGTGGCGGCGGGGGTCGGCGGTAGGGTGCCTATCCCCCCAGGTGGTTAGGAGACACGCATGGCTACCTTCATTCAGAACTCAAACAGGGACGACGCTGGCGACGTTCAGTTGATGTTCCCTGGCGACCGGTTCCCTGTGATTGCTGGGCCTACCCTCCGCACCACCGGCTGGAGAGGAGGCATCTGGGTGCAGTACGTCACGGCTGGTGATGACTTCACTGTCGAGATCAGTGATGGCAACTCTGCCTGTGGGTTCATTCTGTTCCAGGCTGAGGACTATGACCTCGGACCTCCTACGGGTACAGGACCGGGATCACCGCAGAACTTCCTGGCAGCCCAGTTCCGTGCCCCCGTCGGAGGCAACAACGTAGTCACCATGCTCAATGGAGGCACCCGAGCCTTCTTCCGCATGTTTGAGACAGTGGCGTTGAACGGAGCGGGTGCAAGAGCGGGTGGGGCCATCACCTACCTGCTCAATGAGTCCCTGAAAATCAGCGAGAATGGGCTTCTGTGCAATGATATTGATGCAAATCTCGCTGCTGCGGGGGTCACGACCCCCCTTGTCGTCGGTATTGTGTCAGCAGTGCCCGCTGCCAACAACGGCAACCGGCTGTGCATCGACATGAAGTATTGAGGTTCCATTGTCCCGTCTGCGTGCCACATTGTCTCCGACCGAGACAGACCGCGAAATCCAACTGGCCCTCGACCGAGCGGCCCGTGAGATCGAGGCCGCACTCCAGGTGGCAGTGTCCGCACCGATGGATCGCCGCCGCAAGAAGAACACCATGAGTGATCTTCAGCAGGCATTGGATGGGGTCACACGGGTCCGCTACCTCTCCCCTCCCCTCCCTGGGCAGGAGTCCTATGAAGACTGGAAAGCCCGAAAGGACGCCCGACAGGACGTAGTTCAAGAGCGCCGGAAGGCACACCTCGCACGAGCAGCACTGAGGGAGCAGACCGATGCCTAAAAAGACCGAAGGCACCCCCATCGCTTCCGTGATGAACGGGGACGGGAAGAAAAAAGCAAAGTCAGGCAAGCCTCGTAAGATCACTTCCTCGATGATGCGGGCGAAGACGGCCAACTTTGGAGCCGTCGGCAACAGTGGTTCTTCGGAAGGAGTCGGCGGGAACTTCTACTCCCCCGAACTCAGCACCGACTTCCTGGAACTGCCTCAGTCACTGCATGAGCAGTGGAACTACTACAGGTTCTTCTACCGCACCGAGCCTTTCGTCGGTCAGGCTATTGATCTCCACACCGAGTTGCCGATCAGTAAGGTCCGCATCGGCATGGCGAAGGCCCGAAACCGAGAGATCGCAGTCAAGGCGACCCGCTTCTGTGAGCGGTGGGCACAACGTGTCAACCTGCTCGACAGGCTCCTCTGCATCACCCATGAGCGCAACCTCATCGGGGTGGTGAACATCTGGTGCGAGGACGCCAACGAGGAGATGCCTCGTGACGTCCGCGAGGAGGAGGTTCGTACCCTCCAGGAGGATGGCGAGGCCATTGAGGAGTGGCAGATCCGTGGGGATGCCGATGACCGCGCCGTGGCGTGGCTCAAGAAGAACTACAAGGGATGGACCAGCATTCGGGTGCTGCCACCTGAGCAGATCAAGATGCAGTCCTTCAACTTCACGGATGAGCGCATCTTTGAACTGATCCCAGACTCCAAGACCCAGGCCATCATCGAGAAGTACCAGTCTGGGGACAAGGACGCGAAACGCATCGTTGAGTCCATGCCTCCTGCTGTGGTCAAAGCAGTCGTCGAGGGGAGCAATATCCCCCTCAACACGGATCCCATGGCGGGGTCCTACATCTACTGCCTCGTGAACCGGAAGTCCGACTACGATCCTCAGGGTCGCAGCATCCTTGGACGGTGCATGAGGATTCTGGTCTACCGGGACAAACTGCGCCAGGCACAGACCAGTATCGCATCGCGGCACATGACCCCGATCCGCATCGTGTCTGGCGAAGACCTCGACATCGCTGACGTGGAAGCCTTGCGTGAGCAGGTGGACATGGCACTGCAAGACCCTGACTACTCTATCATCGCCAACTTTCAGATCACCTGGGATGAGATGGGGGCCGACCAGAGGCTCCTGGACCTCAGCAGTGAGTACGACCTCACCGACCGCCAGTTGTACGCAGGACTTGGGGTCACCGAAGGGCTGCTCTCGGGTGAGTCCTCCTACTCAGGCGACCGGATCAACCTGGAGGTCATCAACACGAGGTACATGCTGCTCCGCGAGCAGTTGCAAAACTTCGTGGAGAAGCATCTGTTTGAGCCTATGTGTGCTCGCATGGGCTTCGTCGAGGAAGACGAAGACGGCGAGGAGCGGGTCGTTGTACCCACACTGTCGTTCACTCGGCTTGCGTTGCGGGACAACCGCGACACGTTCGATGCTCTGTACAACCTGTACACGAAGGGCAGCCTGGACGTTGACACCATCCTTGAACTGCTCAACCTTGATCCCGTCGCTGTGCGTGAGCGCATCGAACGTGACCTGTTCACGGTCAATGATCCCACCTTCAACGAGGTGCTGCGAGGCATCTACGGTGACGCGGGACGAGCCATCGCTGAGAACTCCGACGCCTCCGAGAAGATCGCGAAGGTGCTGGGGCTCAAGTATGAGAAGCCCGCAGAGGAGGACGAAGGCGGTCGCTTCTGATCAGTTCAGGATCAGCCGCCCGCTTCGGCTCTCGCCCGCGTGAACGTGTTGTACACACCGATCCACTGACCCCTCACGTTCCAGACGTGGTGCCCGTTGATGGAGGCCCCTGTTGGGGTCCTCCAGGTTCCAACCCAGATTAAAGGCTTTGTGTATGGGGTCATTGCTCTGGGCCTCCATGGTCCCCTGTGGCGAATCATAGAGAGATTACTGGGAGCCGGTATCCCTCCTATACCCACAAGAGCATAGAAGACTCATCCTCTCGGGAGAACTCAGCACATGGCCCAACCTCCCTTTCTCGTGGACGTACTCCAAGTCGAACCCGGCAGTGGCAACACCGTTACCGTCTCGATGGACGCCACCACAGGCGCGATGAAGTTCGTCGATGCAGTGCTCACCTCCGGTGTGCTCCTCCCTGACCTCGTCGGGTTGCGTGGCGTCACTGGGGTCTACATCGTAGGTCGCGCAGGCGACGGTGCGCCCTACACGGCGATCCAGGACGCACTGGATGCAATCCCCGTGTCCTCCAGCGCGGCACTGCCCTCACTCGTCTTGATCCTGCCAGGCGTCTACACGGAGAACGTGACCATCCAGAAGGACGGCACGTATCTCGTAGGGCTCGGCGGGGTCACCATCACCAACAGCGGTGCGAGTGACACTGTGGAGATCAGCGCCGCAATCGCTACCACTCCGCAGGATGTCCTTCTTCGCGGGATCACGATCACCAACACCTCGGCCACACAGTCCTGTGTGCGGATACTCGGCGCGGACACGTTTGCCACTGGGACAGTCACGGTGAACGCAGCGCCTCTGGCGACAGGTGACACCATCACCGTCAACGGTGCCGCACTGACAGGCACCGCTGGGGTCAGGACTTCCGGCAGCAACGACTTTTCAGTGAGCAGTGGGACCACAGACGGCATCGCCGCAGAAATCGTCGCTGCCATCAACGACACAGCCAACTCGTTCGCCACACTCGTCGTCGCCTCTGCCGCCGTCAACGTGGTCACCTTTACAGCGGTCACGGCAGGGTCAGCAGGCAACGCCATCACGCTCGTGTCTGCCACGACCCCTGGTGGGAACATGACGGACTCTGGAGCCACCCTCACAGGAGGCGGTTCAGCAGGATCACTCGTCGGCAACGGGATCCTCTCCATAGAGGACTGCTCTCTGGTGGCTTCTGGGGCTGCCTCCTACCAAGTTCGGGCGGACACCTCGGGTCACATCCGGGTTCGTGGTGGCACATGGCGAGGCTCCGACAACGCCAGTCTCTCGACCGCGAGCAACTGCGCTCTGTTCTCCGTGGCAGGCGTGGAGTGGACCAACGACATCCAGGTCGCCTATGACACCACAGCAGACCGCCCCGCCGACACCACCTGCGAGTATGAACTCCTGAGCCTGGGGACAGTGAGGGCAGTGCTCTCCAACCTCTCGGGTGCAGGCACCCTCGCCGTGAAGAACTGCCCTGAGATGACCAGCCTGAGCCAGGACGGCGACCAAAGCCTCAACGCCTACTCGTCCTCCCTGGGCGCGTTGACCCTCAATGGCACGACCGTCGCAACGCTGTACAGCAGCACCCGCACGACGGCGACCCAGGCAGGTGGCACTCCCACACTGGCGCAGCCACACATCCGAAGCGAAGTGGTCTTTACAGCCTCGACCTCCGAGACCATCACCTTCGACGTACCCAACCCCGATACCAACTACACGGTGCTGGTAGAGAACCCCTCTCCCACTGGCACACTGGCGATTCGGAACAAGACCGCCGCGAGTTTCCGCATTGAGGCCCTCCCAGCCCTCACGGACACCGTTGGTTACTCTATCGTCCGCAGCCTGTAGGAGATCGCATGAACAAACTACGCCGCATCCTCGCTGAAGAAGGCTTTGGCAAGACCGCCCTCAAGATCGACCCCCGCAAGGTGGACGCGATCAATGAGATGACCGACCGCAACGACCACACGGGAGCCGCGATTGCCTATGCTGAGTTGTTGGGCGAAGTCAAGACCGTGAAGGCGTTGAAGCATGTAGCGGACATCCAGAAGATCATGGGACACATGCCCTATGAACTCGGTCAGTTTCGTTCGGCCTTGATGAAGGCTGTCTATGCTGCCGCCAAGCGCGTCAAGATGCCAGACGGCGGCACACTTTACGACCAACTGGACTGAGGGATCACATGAGCAACCACGACGACTTCTGGACCACACTCGCTACAGGCCACTCCAACACCGTGCTGGCTGGTGCGATGGATTCCCATCTCTCGGGCAAGAGCATCGGGGAGACTTTCGGGTCTGTTCGCACCCTCACTGACACGCACAGGGCAGCCAACGCACTGGCGCTTCCAGTGGCAGCGGGCACCAAGGTCGCCTTCGCGGGCAACATCGGCGCGTACATGTCTTACGACGACGTGCCTGCCGACGGGGTCC
>Ga0307488_10001279_pt1 | contig 20980 bp, 21 predicted proteins | sample SB02metaG_FD_202248 | JGI IMG/M metagenome (GOLD analysis project Ga0307488, IMG submission 202248) | Sea-ice brine microbial communities from Beaufort Sea near Barrow, Alaska, United States - SB 0.2 | ecosystem: Environmental > Aquatic > Marine > Coastal | place: USA: Alaska | collected... | reverse complement strand
TCCACCAATAACTCAGGAAAGAGTTTCAGACAAGACGGGGAAAAGACTGAAGGATAAGATCATTATCTTTAACCCCTCCAGCAGACAACAGATAGCTGCGCGTCTAATGGAACAAGGATGGCAACCTGATAAGTTTACACCTACTGGTCATCCTATTGTAGATGAAGGTACTTTAAAGAATGTAGATATACCAGAAGCTAAGATGATTGCTGAGTATCTACTTCTTAACAAACGAACTGCACAAATTAAATCATGGTTAGAATTATTAGAAGAAGATGGAAAGGTACATGGAAAAGTTCTTACACTTAAAGCTATATCAGGACGTATGGCACACTTTGGTCCGAACATGGCACAAGTTCCAGCAGTCTACTCTCCCTATGGGAAGCAGTGCAGAGCTTGCTGGAGTTCTTCTTCTCCTGATCGTGTTCTCGTTGGTTGTGACGCAAGCTCATTGGAACTAAGATGTCTTGCTCACTACATGAAAGACGACGACTACACTAAGGAAGTTGTTGAAGGGGATATTCATACAGCTAATCAGAAAGCTGCTGGCTTAGATACGCGGGATCAATCGAAAACATTTATCTATGCATTTATTTATGGGGCAGGTTCAGCTAAGATTGGTAGTATAGTGGGTGGTTCCGCTGCAGATGGTCAGAAGCTTATGGATAATTTTCTAGGTGCGTTACCTGCCCTAGCTAAGTTAAGAAGTAAGGTTGACAAGATATCTAGATCAGGATATATTCCCGGTCTTGATGGTAGAAAGTTACATGTCAGACATCAACACGCTGCTATGAACTTACTTCTTCAGGGTGCTGGTGCTATCATCTGTAAGCAATGGGTCGTGTTCATTGATCAGTTAATTAAAAAGAACAGGCTAGACGTTAGATTGGTTGCTAGTATACACGATGAATATCAGTTTGACTGTCATAAAGAACAGGCTGAACAGTTTGGTAAACTGACTAGAGAAGCTATGAAGCTAACTGAAAAGGAGTTGAATTTAAGATGTCCGCTAGACAGCGAGTACAAAGTCGGCCTGAACTGGTCCGAAACACATTAATATTTCTAACGGAAGACGAAGTTAAGTTTGCTAACTTAATTGGTTCAAAAAGAAATTCTTCAAGTAGAAAGCTTAATACACCTGACAATAGATACAAGAAAACTGATCCTATAGAGATAGACCAGCTAGGTGCTAGAGCAGAAATGGCTATCTATAAATTCTGTAATCAATATCCAGAAGATATGTTTATGTTTAAGCCTAAATCTAAGGCTAACAAAACAGACTTAGGAGATATAGTTATAGAAGGCTTTAGTGTAGATGTTAAAGCTACTAAATATAAAACAGGAAAGCTCTTAGCTAACATTGGACCTTTACCGGACATAGATATCTTTGGTCTAATTGTAGAAAATAATCTTAATGAATATGATATTAAAGGTTTTCTACCTTCCTATGAATTGCATGACGAAAAAAGAATTGAGGTTGTAGGAAGAAGAGTGTATGCTGCACATCAGAAAGACTTATTAGATTTTGATGACGCAGTAAAAAAATATATCTCTTACACAGAAAAAGGAGTTGACAGGTCTAAGTGAGTTGAGTAGTATCAATGTTGTTAATTGAAACAGCCCTAATCATTGGGCATCTAAATGGAGATTTAAGAAATGGCTAATACGAAATACGATCCTATCCTTATCAAAGGTAAGGTCTTTTGGGCTTCAGTGGTAGAGCCTAACACTACCTATGAACCTGCTTGGCAGGTGGACGTATGTCTTGAAGATGACGACTCTCGTGAGAAGCTTTCGTCAATCGGTCTTACCATTAAGAACAAGGGTGATGATCGCGGTGATTTCTTCTCAGCTAAACGTAAGACTACCAAGAAAGACGGCAGTGATCGTGAAGCTCCACGGGTTATTGATTCAAAGCGTAATCCTTGGGACAGTCGTCTTATTGGTAATGGTTCAGTAGCAAAGGTAAAGATTCAACCCTTTGATTACAACTATGCTGGTAAGAGTGGGGTTAGCGCAGACTTCATGGCTATGCAGGTTATTGATCTTGTAGAATATGGTGATGCATCTACTGACTTTCAAGACGAAGATGGATTCAGCATTGATAGTGAACTAGAAGCACTCTGAAATAATAGAAAGGAAATATAATAATGAAGACCAATGAATCACTAGTACTTACAGCCCTTCGTCGCGGAATGCGAGTGACACGAAAGACATCACTTGAGCGTAGCTGGTGTGAGAACCTAACAGCAACTATCTCACGCCTTCGTAAGAAGGGTTATACAATCGTCGCTGTACGTGCCATGTCTCCCGCTGGTGCGTACACACGATATAAGCTACTTGCAGAGCCTACCGCTAAAGCTGCATAGTAGCTAAATAGAGAGGCAGCAGAAGATGACTAAATCAATCGAAACATTAGTAGATGACATCTATGCGTTGTTTACTAATGACGAGGAAATAACAATAGAAAAAAAGCACCTCGACGCTTTTGCTGAAGCAGTAGTCGCTTCTGTTGCCTCCGCTATCTCTGAAGTACGTAAAGAAAGAGAACCTAATCTACGTCTATCTCTTGTAGGTCATAAAGATAGAAAGATTTGGTATGAAATGAGGGGAGCTAAGAAAGAACCGCTACCTGCTCCTACACTTATCAAATTCCTTTATGGTCATATCCTTGAAGAGCTTCTTATTCTGTTCACTAAAGTAGCTGGACATGAAATAAAAGAAGAACAAGCAGAGCTACATGTTAATGGTGTTAAGGGACATAAGGATGCTACCATCGACGGTGTTCTTATTGACTTTAAGTCAGCCTCTAGCTTTAGCTTCAAGAAGTTTAGGGACGGTGGCATACTCACAGATGATCCCTTTGGTTACATTGCTCAGTTGTCTTCTTATTCAGAAGCGGATAATAATCCGAACGCTGGCTTTGTTGTCATAGATAAAACAACAGGTGAGTTATGTTACTGTCCCATAGACGATATGGATATGATAAATCCTGTCACTCGAATAGATGATATTAGAAAGTTTTTAAAGAGTGACGAACCACCTGAAAAATGTTATAGTTCTGTTGCTGACGGTGCTGGTGGTAATTTTAAGCTGGCTTTCGGCTGTAACTATTGTGATTATAAGTTTACTTGTTGGAAAGACGCTAATGATGGTAAAGGAATACGTACATTCATGTACTCGAATGGTCCTAAGCATCTGGTCACAGTTGGTAAAACTCCTAATGTACCGGAAATAACTGATGCAGCACAGGTATAGATCAGGTTCTGAAAAGAAGACAGGAGAACTCTTAGAAGCTATTAAAGTTCCCTTTTCTTTTGAACCACATTATATTGAATATACATGGCTAGAATATAAAAAATATCTTCCAGATTTTCTTCTACCTAACGGTATCTATTTAGAAGTAAAAGGTAGATTTAAACTAGAAGACAGAAAGAAGCACCTCTTTGTTAGAGAGCATCAACCAGACTTAGATATCCGGTTTGTCTTCGATAACCCTAATGGCAAACTAAACAAAGGAGCTAAGTCGTCTTATGCAGATTGGTGTATTAAAAATGGTTACCTATTTTGTAAAAACTCAGATCATCAAGTAATTGAAGAGTGGGCAAATGAACAACCAAAACGGAAAACAACAGACGGGGGAAGAGACGTTCTTAGTAAACGTAGAGCATCTTCTGGACAGTCAAAACAAAGAAAATCCAGAAAGAGTTCTATTTCTAAGCGTAATACTTCAAGCACTCCTCGACGCAACAAAACCTGAAACAACTAGCGAACCAGAAGAAGAGAAGATGGCTAGGCGTTCTGCTCAAGCTTGGTTCTTCGCTTCTATTGGGGTTACTTCAGAAGACTTCACAGACATCTGCGATCTAGCAGGTATATCTTCTAGAGACATGCGTTCCTTTGCCTTTAAGGTATTACGCTCTAAGGAAGTTAAGTATATACGTAAACGTATCAATACGGTATTAAACTATGAATAAGAAAGATAAATTCATATGCCTCCTAAATTAGATAGAGATCACGAAATTATTCAGAGTATGCGGTATGCTAGGGAAGGAATAACTACGTTGAAAGATTATAAGTTTAATGAAGACACCTATCTAACTGAGTTACAACAATATATTATAACTACTTACAACCAACACTACGGACAGTCTAAGTATCAAGCTACTGATACAATTGTGGATGCTGGCTATGCAGAAGGTTTTTGCATGGGTAACATCCAAAAGTACTGGAAACGCTATGGAAAAAAGGAGGGTAAGAACCGCAAAGACTTGTTGAAAATCTTGCATTATGCTATCATTATGCTTCACGTTCACGATCAAAATCAGGGAGAATGAGATGCAAACGCCTAGCTTAAACATTACTACATTACCAGAGAGAGACAGTCTATTTGAAGAGTTAGGTATAGCAAGACTAAAAGAATCCTACATGATGGACCATGAGCTTTCTCCGCAGGAGAGGTTCGCATATGTCTCTAAAGCATTCTCTTCTGATCCAGAACATGCTCAACGTCTCTATGACTATTCCTCTAAGCATTGGTTGTCATATTCTACACCCATCCTATCCTATGGTAAGTCTTCTCGTGGACTTCCTATCTCTTGTTATCTAAATTATATACACGATAGCGCAGAAGGATTAGTAGAGAATCTTTCTGAGACTAATTGGCTATCTATGCTTGGTGGTGGGGTTGGTATAGGTTTTGGCATACGGTCATCAGATGATAAGTCTACTGGTGTTATGCCTCACCTCAAGATGTATGATGCCTCTTCCCTCGCGTACAGACAGGGAAAGACGCGCAGAGGTTCTTACGCTGCTTATCTTGATATAGACCATCCTGATATCCTAGTCTTCCTTGAGATGCGTAAGCCTACAGGTGATCAGAACACTCGTTGCTTAAACATGCATCATGGTATCAACATCACTGATGACTTTATGAAGTTGATAGAAACATGTATGACAGATGATAATGCTTATGATAGCTGGGAGTTACGTGATCCCCATTCAAAGAAAGTATATGATGTAGTCTCAGCTAAAGAACTATGGCAACGTATCCTTGAGATGCGTATGCAGACAGGAGAACCATACCTACACTTTATTGATCGTTCTAATGAACAACTACCATCATGGCTAAAGCAGAAAGGTCTGAAGGTACATCAGTCTAATCTTTGCTCTGAGATTATTCTTCCTACATCAGCAGATCGTACAGCAGTATGTTGTTTATCTTCTGTAAATCTAGAGTATTTTGATCAGTGGTCTAAGGACAAGCAGTTCCTTTCAGATGTATTGGAGATGTTAGATAATGTTCTACAGACTTTTATTGATAATGCTCCTGATACCATCAGCCGTGCTAAGTACTCAGCCATGCGCGAACGATCAGTTGGTGTTGGAGCATTGGGTTTCCACGCCTATCTTCAAAGCAAGGGCGTGTCATTTGAGTCAGCCATTGCCAAGTCACTCAACATGCGTATGTTCAAGCACATCAGAACAGAGCTTGATGCAGCAAATAGAAAGTTGGGAGAAGAAAGAGGTGAAGCGCCTGATGCACATGGAACAGGATTACGCTGTAGTCACATTATGGCAGTTGCACCAAACGCTTCTTCTTCAATCATTATGGGAAACACCTCCCCTTCAATCGAACCTTGGAGAGCTAACGCCTACCGTCAAGATACGATTAGTGGTGCTTTTCTAAACAAGAATAAATTCTTAGACAAGCTTATCAAGGAGAAATGTAGTGAAGATATTAAACTCAACTACGATAAAATCTGGTCTTCTGTTATTGCCAATGATGGTTCTGTACAGCATCTTCGTTGTCTTACGGATATTGAGAAAGAAGTTTACAAAACCTCAATGGAAATCGACCAGCGTTGGATAATTGAACATGCAGCAGATCGTCAGCAGTATATTGATCAGGCACAGTCACTAAACATCTTCTTTCGTCCTGACGTTGACATCAGCTACCTACATGCTGTACACTTCATGGCTTGGAAGAAGGGACTGAAGACTATGTACTACTGCCGCTCAGAGAAGATTGGTAAGGCTGATAAAGTATCTCGTAAGATTGAACGACAGATCATTCAAGAGATTGATATGCAAGCACTTGCCTCTGGTGAAGAATGTTTAGCGTGTGAGGGATAAATAAATGTCTAGCTTGTGAGGGATAAATAAATGTCACAGCTTGACCTCTTTGAGAATAATTTATACTTTGATGAAGGGCAGGAACTAAAAAAATGTTCCTCTTGTAAAATAGGCTTACCTATAACATGCTATTCAGCAGTAGGAGGATCACGAAGAATAGACGGAACTCCAAAGATACGCAATAAATGTAATGATTGTTACAAAAAAAATCAGAGACAGCGACGACATTTGTTAAAAACAACTCCCTTACCAGATAAAAATTACAAATGTCCTATCTGTTCTAGAAAAAAGGGAGAATTTTATGAAGATACATCCGATAAGACTAGACAGCATTGGAATAATTCTTGGTGTTTAGATCATAATCATAATACAGGAAAATTTAGAGGGTGGCTTTGTAATAAATGTAACTCAGCACTAGGATGGTTCGATGATGATCTAACTGTGCTAAAAAAGGCTGTAACTTATTTGGAGAAATCTAATGACTGCAAAACTTAAACTTCAAGACGAACGTAACTACTTCAAGCCTTTTCACTATCCTTGGGCGTATGATGCTTGGCTAAAGCATGAACAGTCCCATTGGTTACATACTGAAGTTCCAATGATGGAAGACGTTAAGGATTGGAAAACTAACCTATCTACAGAAGAGAAGTATTTTCTAACTAACATCTTTCGTTTCTTTACTCAGTCAGACATCGATGTAGCTGGTGGTTATGTAAATAATTATCTACCACTATTTCCTCAACCAGAAGTGCGTATGATGCTTACGAGCTTTGCTGCTCGTGAAGCACTGCACGTAGCTGCTTACTCGCATCTCATAGAGTCTCTAGGTATGCCTGATACGACATACAATGAGTTTCTAGAGTACGAAGCAATGCAGAATAAGCACGAGTACTTCCATGACAAACTCTCTGGTGATGCTTCAGTGCCTCTGAAGATCGCAGCTATCTCTGCTTTTACTGAGGGTCTAGCACTCTTCTCTTCTTTTATTATGTTGTTAAACTTTCCACGACACGGTAAAATGAAGGGGATGGGTCAGATTGTTACATGGTCTATTGTAGATGAAACACAACACGCTGAAGGTATGATCCAATTGTTTCGTGCATATGTCGAAGAGAACCGTGACATATGGAATGACAAGACAAAGGGAGAGATATACACTACAGCTACCGACATGGTAGAGTTGGAAGATAAGTTTGTTGATCTTGCCTTTAAAATGGGTAAGGTTGAAGGACTGAGAGACTATGAAGTAAAAGAATACATTAGGTACATTGCAGATCGTCGTCTTATCTCTATGGGTTTAAAAGGTATTTATAAAGTAAAAACTAATCCTCTCCCTTGGGTAGAGACTATGATCAATGCACCTACTCATACCAACTTCTTTGAGAACCGTGCTACTGATTACGCTAAAGGAGCTTTGCAGGGTAATTGGGGTGATGTATGGAAAACTAAATAGTTATAATGATTAACACATCTTATAACATTGTTAAGTATTCTACAGTGTGTTAAAATTAGACCTAGCAGGTGTATCTAATTAACATAATAGGGAGAGTATTGTGGCACGTAATTACAAGAGAGAAAATGAGGTAACAAAGAGCAAGCCTAAAAATATTGCTAAACGTGTAGCAAGAAATAAAGCACGTAGAAAAGCTATACGAGAGGGTCGTGTAAGGGTGGGTGATGGTAAAGAACTTGATCACATTAAGCCTATCAGTAAGGGTGGTTCTAATAAGAAATCTAATATAAGAGTTACCACCAAGAGCCAGAACAGTTCCTTTGATCGTAACCCTGATAAGTCAGTAAAGAAAAATAGACTTAACAAAAAGAAGAAAAAAACTAGGAAGACCAGAAAGAAGAATGCTTAATTTATATCCTTATAGACTTTATGAACACCAGCTACCAGAAGAATTATGTAAAGGTATTGTTAGCATATCTAAAGCAGAGTTTAAGAAAGCTGATGTTTACAAAGAAGGCAAAGATGTAGAAGATTCTTCTTATAGAAACAATAAAATTAAATGGTTTAATAATCCAGAAATTATTGAGATACTTAGCGTGTATGCTGAGAAAGCTAACGTAGAAGCTAATTGGTTTTTTGATGTAGATAGTCACGAAATACCTCAAGTATCTTCCTACGGACAGGGAGAGTTCTATGATTGGCATATAGATATGGGTGTTGAGAAAGACGACGATATTTCTTTTAGAAAGATCACTGTCGCTGTTAATTTAAATGACGACTACGAAGGCGGTGAGTTTCAAATAGAAAAGTGGTGTGCACCTAATGTTCGTCACAGGCATCAGACACTTCTTAAAGCAAAGGGAATAGGTTCTGTCTTAGTATTCCCTTCCTTCCTACACCACAGGGTAAAGCCTGTAACAGAAGGTAACAGGTATTCTCTAGTATGTTGGTTTAGGGGATCAAGATTTAGTTAAGCTAAAAATAGTTGTTGACTTCTGTTGAAATAAGTTTTATACTGTAAGGAATAATCTAATAATAAGAGTATTCCAGCGGTGCCTATAAACAAACTCCCAACAATTTATATTGGTTATGATCCTCGTGAGCATGACTACGTAAAAGTTCTAGATAAATCTATCAGAATAAATACAACAAATACATATAACATTGTTCCTATTATACAAAAAGAAGTTAGGCGAGCAGGATTATATTGGCGTAGTCCAGAAATAAATCTAGATGGTAATCGTGTAGATGTTTTTGATGGCAAGCCTTTCTCCACAGAATTTAGTTTCACTAGATTCTTAGTTCCATTTTTAAATCAGATGTCAGGTCTAGCACTCTTTATGGATGCTGACATGTTTGTACGTTCTGATATTACAGAAATATTTGATGTCTATGGAACAGACAAAGATAAAGCTATTAGTTGCGTACAGCACACTCATGCTCCTATAGAAACAACTAAGATGGATGGTCAGGTCCAAACTATTTACCATAGAAAAAATTGGTCTTCTTTTGTCCTGTGGAACTGTGATCATCCTTGGGTTAAAGAACTTACTATATCTGACGTAAATACAAAGTCGGGAAGTTGGCTACATGCTTTTGAATGGATGGACATTTATCCTATAGGTAATATTCCCTTAGAGTGGAACTGGCTTGATGGAGATTCAGATGAAGACATCTCCCCTAAAAATGTACACTTCACTACTGGTGGTCCTGTCTATCCTGATTGGAAACCTAAAAGAGATATAGATGCTAAGTATGCTAAAGAGTGGACAGATTTTTATCGATTTATGCTAAGTAATTAAAGTAAAAAAGGAAACTAAAGTTTATGGTTATTAATTTTGTCACTTCATTTAGTGAAGATGGCTTTGGTCGTTATGCAGAAAAGATGCTTCTGTCTGTCAAAGAACATTGGCATCCTGATCTAAAACTAACAGCTTATTATCACGATTGCGAAGAAGAACTTGTGTCTTCCTTTCCTCAAGCAAGTAACATTGAGTATCGTAATCTTAATGAAGTAGAAGACATGCTCTCATATCGCGAACGTATGAAGGCGTATGATGGTACAGCTAATGGTCAGGTAGCTTATAACTGGCGTATGGATGCTATCAAGTGGTGTCATAAGGTCTACGCTCTAACTGACTATGGTCTAGAACTAGCTGACAACGACGCACAGGCTGGTTGGATGTGTTGGATAGACGCAGATACAGTAACAACCAAGCCCCTCACTGTAGAGAAGGTATCAGCCCTTTTACCAGAGAAGGCAGAGCTAGTACATCTTGGTCGTAAGGATGTAGATTATAGTGAGACTTCCTTCATTGGTTTTAATCTTAACTACGAATCACCTATCTATATGATTGCTGACCTTCGTGGTTGTTACGATATTGGAGAGGTTGTCTCTTATCGTGAGTGGCATGATGGCTTTATCTTTGAACGTCTACTAAAGATTTATACAGCGCATGGTATGCGTGTTCACAATCTAACGCCTGATGTAGCAGGACTTGAAGCTTTCAAGAACTCTCCCCTATCTCAGTACATGACACACTACAAGGGTGCCTTGAAAAATAATCTATCAAATACTGAAGTAGCACCAGATGTAAAGCTACCACGATATCGTCAGCTTGCTGATCTTATACGTACATATGGTAGTGAGACTTTTGTAGAGGTTGGTACATGGAATGGTGGACGTGCCATTGAGATGGCTCTAGCGTCATTTGAGAGCAAAGATAAGATACACTACATTGGCTTTGATTTGTTTGAAGAAGCTACAGAAGAGTTAGATAAGTATGAGTTAAACAGTAAACCACATAACACAATTGTAGCTGTTAATAATAGACTTCAAGAATTCTCTGACAAGATGAAGGAAAAGGGTAAAGAGTTTAGCTTTGAACTTCATAAAGGAGATAGTAAAGAAACACTAGTTACCAATAAAAAAAGTATTGCTAAAGCAAACTTTGCTTTTATAGATGGTGGTCATTCTGAAGAAACAGTTCTACAGGACTATGCAAACCTAAAGCACTGTGATGTTATTGTATTTGATGACTACTTCAGCAAGGATCAAGAAGGTAATATTCTTGGAGAAGAGTATTTAGGAACTAATAGACTTGTTGATGGTTTTGCAAAGACGCTAACTGAAGGTCGTTGTATTGTTCTTCCTTCACAAGACAAAGTAAAAGATGGTGGTATCACACATCTTGCTCTACTCTTATCTAAGGATGATCTTCCACAACCTCCAGCAGACTTGCTTAAAGTTCCTATTATTATTAAACCTAAAGACTCTATGCCTAAAGAGTATATTATGGACAGCATTAATGAAAATGTTGATCTAATTAAAAAGTGGGGTTTTGTACAAACATGTAAACCTAACGGAGAACACGCTATAATTGTCTCCGCTGGACCATCTACTAACTACATAGAACTAAAGCACATTATTGAGAAGACTAAGGGTACTGTCTTCTGTGTTAAACATAGTTATCCTAAGCTGTTACAGAATAACATTGATCCTTATGCTTGTGTTATTCTTGATCCGCGTTCTATTGACGGTGTATCTACACATGGTACTGTACGTAAAGATTTATTTAATGTTGTTAATAACAAAACAAAGTTTCTTATTGCATCTATGACAGATGTAAGTGTTACTAAGTATCTTATGGATAAGACAGACGAAATCTATGGCTGGCATGCATACTCTGAAGCAGTTGCGGCAGCAGCTAAGGGTGAAAGCTTTGCTATTGATAAAGATATTAACATTCAAAAAGACACAACCTTTGTAACTGGTGGAACGTGTTCAGCTATGCGAGCTATTGGCATGTCCCACATCCTTGGTTTTCGTAACTTTCATCTCTTTGGTTTTGATTGTAATATACCAGAAGTTACAGAAGACATGAAAAAAGAAAAGACTGAGGATGATAAACCTAAATATCTTAATGTTGAAACAAATGGTAGTAACTTTTGGACTACAGGAGAGCTACTAGCTATGGGGCAGGATTGTGAGAAATTATTTAGTAACCAAGACCTTGATATGAATATTACTGTATATGGTGATAATACTCTTGTATCAGAAGTATTTAAAAATACTTATCATGCAGATAAGAAAAATTATAAGGAGTTAATTGAACAATGTTAGGTATTGCAGAATCAGTTATTGGTGTTACAGGCAAAATACTAGACAAGTTTGTAGAAGACAAAGACCTAAAAACTAAACTAGAGGCTGAACTTAATCAACAGATAGTGTCTCTTGATCTTGCTCAGGCACAAGCAAACATTGAACAGGCAAAGCATCCCTCTATCTTTGTCAGCGGAGCAAGACCTGCTATTATGTGGGTCTGTTGCTTTGCTCTGTCATGGCAGTTTATCTTTGCACCTATTCTTAGTTGGGGCTTTGCTCTGTGGTATCCTGTTGTAGTTCTACCTACACTGGAAACTCAAGCACTGATGACACTGCTTATGTCTCTTCTAGGACTTGGTGGTATGCGTACCGCTGAGAAGTGGAAGGGCGTAGCTAGAGATAATTTAAAGTAGGACAATGGCTCTTAACGATAAACAAGAGAAGTTTGCACAGGCATATGTACTCTACCGGAATGCCACTGAAGCTGCTAAGGCTGCAGGGTATGCCGGTAGGTCTGCCTACAATCAAGGAAGTAGGCTACTAAAGGTAGTTGAAGTAAAAGAAAGGATTGAAGACCTTGAAAAAGAAATGGAGACATCTATTGATTATGTTTCTGAGATTGAAAAGCAGTATACTTATGCTACCAACAATAATCACACTAACTCTGCGCTTAAAGCACTTGAACTTCTTAGTAGGCTACGTACTCCTACGGACGAAGATGCACCTACTACTATTGAGGAAGTGGAAGAAGATATCGTTAAAAGTCTCGAATTATTGGGCGAAGAAAGAACCATTAAACTTTTCACAAAGTGTTCTTGGTTCGATGAGCAAGAAGAAGAGATGGAAGAGTTACTTGAAGAAGTTGAGGAGCTAGAAGAAACTTTAGATGAGTTTCTAGATGCTTCGCATCAAGACGAAGAAGGGTCTTCAGAATTATCTGCTGACCCTTCTATAGTCTAGTCTTCCCCCTTTAATCAGCCTTACGTTCATTAGCAACAGGCGGATGTTTACCATTATGCATAGAGTAGAGCCTGTCACAATTTTTTTGTAATTCTTTCACATGAACTAATAGCTCTGCTAACTGCATATGATCACGCCTAAGATTTTCTGGACTAGCCATTTTAGCTAATATATTTGTTCTTTGTTCTTGTGTTTCAGTTACTGTAACAAGTTTATCACACCTAGTATCCATTTTTCTTAGGCGTTGTTCCATATCTTCAATTTTTTCTACCAACTGTTTTATCTGCATTTTAGCTACAGCACTAGCACCAGCTACACTAAATAATATTCCAGCTAATGTTAGTACTAATCGTATATCAATAGCTCCCTCCATTGATATGTCTCCTTTTTATTTATAACTCCAAATAGTAGGTCTAGGTGATGTATCTGAGTTTACTATATTATCTATATGAATAAATCTTTTGTTGTGTGGACCACGTTGGGCTACACCGATCCCTGTAAAGCCGTGTAGCATAGCCATCCTAATTAAATCATAAGCTAGATTGCCTGATACAGCTATATCTACAGCCTGACCTAAGATGTGTGCTGAATTAGGTGAGCCACCAATAACTGTATTATATGCGACATCCCTATACCCAGAGGTGATAGTCATAGGTCTGGCATAGTCTTCACGAAGACGATGTAGTTGCTTCATAAACTCTTCGTTCATAAAGCATTCATCTGTACCTTTACAGCTTAGTTCTTCCTTAGTAAAATATTTCCAAGAGTCTTTATTATCTGACATTACTTAGCCATTCTTTCTAGTAAGTTATCTAACTTAGTTTCTAAGCGATCAAATCTAGCCATAATCTGTCTCAGGTCTTTATCTACATCATCCTTTAGAGCGTAGTCCCTAGCTATGTCTTCACGAGTACGACTTACTAGCACACGAGTTTCTTCTATACGTGTGTTTACTCCACGTATCCACCATACCATAGCACCAGCAACCACACTGAGCAGTAAGTTCCATAACATTGTAGCTTCTGGCATTTTATTCTCCTATTTCTATATCTGGAAGTTCCTTAGATAAATCTCTTCCTGAATAAAATAGTTCTATTTCTCTAAAATAATCTCTTAGTTCGACAAGATCATTTGAATATGTTTTACCTGTTTTAAGAATAAGATCATTATTAATATCAGCCCAAAATTTATTATTAGTTGAGAGAACAATAGGAACAGATTTACTATTAAGGAATGATATAAAGTCTTTAGTGGAAGGAGTTACACCTCTTAAACTTTTAGATTTAAGAATTTTAAATAATTCTTGTCTTGGAATTATATCTTCCATATTAGAAAGAAGTTTTGATAATCCTTTTTGTCCCTCAAATTGAGAGTCTAGTTGATCAGCATATTCTCTAAGAATTGATTTTGTATCAAATTGACCAGAAGGATCAATAAGAGCGTTGGTTAAATCTTTAGTAAACTCATTCCAATTAGCTTGATTATTTCTTTTTAAATTATTTAAAGCAAAGCCAATAGCCTTACGAGGATCAATAGATTCTTCTTTTAAACCGGGGTATAGTAAAGCATTCTTTGCAAGGACATCTGCAAAGTCTTCATCTACACCAAGTTCACTTGCAACTACCTTAGTTAATCCAGTACCTTGCATTCCTCTTTCAACAACTTCTCCAAACCTACGTGGTTCAAAGAATGTTTCTGCATCGTAACCTGCTGAACCAAATTTTTCAAAAACACCTGCATCTATTGCCATATCTCTAACAATTTTTACATAACCCGGTTCTAATGCTTTTACTACTCCTCCTAATTGAGACACATCTCCTCCAGAAGTAACAAAGTTTTTTAGACTTTCAGCAGCATCAAAAACTAAACTTTTACTAATGTAAGGTTCTAATAATCTAGTTCCTGATTCTAATAACTGACTATCTAAATCCTTAGAGACATCTTCTCCACGAGAAGCTTTTAAAATCATAGGAGTTATTGCTCCTAGAAAGTTAGAATCAGGATGTATGTAACTTAAATCAATGAACTTAGGCATACCAGTAGCAGTTTTACCTGTAATTAAAAGAGCATTGTCTTTCTTATATTCTGGTAAAAATGCTTTTCTAATTGAATCTAATTTTTCACCTAATCCCGAATATTCATTAGCGGCATAAGCAGCAGCATACATTGAACCTTGAGCAGCATACCAATTGGCTAGTCTAGCTGCCCCTTGTTTTTGTAAAGTTTTATTACCTAATTCAAAACCCTCACGTAACTCGTCTGTTCCTAATTTTAAAATATTGTAAGTATTACGAAGACGCTCTGCAGGGTAAGCAACGAAAGAACCTACAACAGGAACAGTTCTTAATCTCTCAAAGATAGGAGAGATACGTCCGTATAAAGGAGTTATATTAGCTGTATTTTTTGCAGCTACCTCTTTAATGTAGTCAGCCTTAGTAACTACTGAAGGATCAATCTGATATTCTTCAGAAAACTTAGCTAGTTTACTCTGCTGTTGATCAGGAGTAAGATTATCAAATACGTTATTTGCTACTCTTTTTTCATTTAAGTAAGCAGAAAATTTTCCAAGATCGTCAGTAGCCTGATAAACTTTTCGTGCAGCCTTACCAGTTTTTCCTAAATATAAAGCACTCTGCCAAGCATTATAGGAATCACCACTACTAGTGATATCTCCAAAACGACGAAGAACTTGATTTAAATCAATGTTAGAACCTTTAAGTCCTAAGTCCTCAAACTCTTTCCAACTAGCAGCACGTTGTTCTTTTGGTATAAATTTCCAAGTTTTAACAGCTTGATAAATACCAAGAGGATTACCACTTGCCCATACATAACCTGCTGCACCTATAGCATTTCTAACATGAGCTATTGGTGAATATACAGTCTTACCTGCTTTAGCAAAGTTCTGACCAGCTAATGCATTTCTGTAACCACTTGCTAATAAAGGAGCGGATTCTTGTAACTTACCAGCTAAAAAAGGAGCATCTTCAAAAAGTTCCTTTAATTGACTAGCGTATTGTTTTTCTACCCATGCATTCTTTAGTGAGTCATCTATATACTGTTCTGGTAAATTAAAAGGAGAATCCTTTGCACCAGTTAATCTAGTAACGTCTGATCCAAGTTCTTTTGTTGCAGTAGCTTGGTCCTTAAAAATACCACCTAACCTTAAACGTGCAGCATCTCCTATTATATCTCCAGCTAAAGATGTCTTAGAAGCTGTATCTACAATACCATTTACAGTTTCTGCAATACGTAAGGCTGGTTTATTGTTATAACCAATTAAAGTTTTAACAACTTCTGGAACTTCTTGTTTAGCTTTAAATGGACCAGTTTCTTTTCTTTTTAAAACAGAAGGTGTATATAATTTTTTAGCTTCCTGCTTAATAATTTTATTAACTTTAGCATCAGGTAAAATAATATCCCAGTTACCTGTTAGCTCATTTTTAGACATAAACTTTTGAGCCACGCCCAAGTACGCAGGATTTATAGACTCTGTTCCTGCCTTTTGTCCGATAGCAATAGCTTCTTTCATTTTACTACCTGCATTTAAAGCATCTTGTGATGCTCTATCCGCTACATCAGAAGATGTACGTACATTCTGTATAATATCATCTCTATAATCATTCAATATATTATCATTTTCTTTAAGAAAATTATTAAATGATTTTCTTCTAGTTGCTACATATGCTTCTGAAACATTCCGAATGTAGTTAGAATTATCTTTTTCAAACACTCCTCTAGTTTTGTCAGATAATAAAGATGCTTTACCTAAATCATAAGCTTCTTTTTTTACATCATAAAATTTATCAACTAATTCTATAAGCTCAGGACTTCTAGCAGCTACTTCAGCCCTAGCTTCTGGTTTATTTTCTAATAAATTATTAAGAAGTTTTGTCTTATCTTGTTCAGGTAAATCACTAAACACACGATTAGATAAACTAGAAAATTGTTCTCCTAATTCCTGTGCTTGTTCTTTAACAGAAGATACTTTTCCAATACGTCTTTCAGATAGTCTACGAGTAACATCAGATATACCAGCAGTAGGTAAGAAATATTTTTTAATAAGTGTAGCACCAGCTTCTGAATTAGGAATAGAATTAAATGCTTTTTTACCACCATATGCAAGAGAACTACCAGCTACATTACCAAGCATACCCGCAACAGGTGAAATTGTCCCTTCTAACAAACCTTGTAAAGCAATAGACGATATATCATAGTCACCTTCTTTACGAAGACCTACTTCTTGCTCAATGTCTTGTTTTACCTTTGCTTGTGCTGCTCCGCCTACACCTGCTACAGTTCCTTCAACTGCTAAACTTTTTAGAACAGGTTTACTTATAGCTGCTCTAGCTTTAGCCTTTAACAGTTGTTTAAAACCAGCCTTTGCAGCTTCTTTAGCACCTAAAATAGCTGCACCACCTGATCCTAACGTAAAAGCTCCAGCAACAGCAGAAAGCAAATTAGTAGGATCAGAAATACCTGCAAGTAGATAATCAGCAACAGCTTTACCAGAAGAAGCTCCTCCCTCATCAAAAATAGAAGGAAGCTTTTCTGTTTCTTGTAAAGAATAAGCAAACATATCTTTAGTATTTTGATCCATACCTTTAACATCCTGTAGCTGACCTACAGTTGAAAAGATATTTACATCTCCATACCTTTTTTTAGTAAGAAAAGTATTAAGAATAGTTTCTGGATCATATTCTAAATTCTCTTCTCCTAATCCCTGAAGGGAATAGTACATAGAATCAATTAAATCTTTATTTTGTAAAGCTTGATCAAATGTTAATTTAGGTTCTGACATTAGTTTACTTTTTCTCTCTCTCTCTTATACGTATTCTGTCTGCAAGAGTACCAGCATTTTCTGGACCAGTAGTAGCTACTGCATCAGTTCGTGGGGGAGCTTGGGGCAGTCCTAGTTTAATACTTGCAGCATATCTTACATCAGGATCAACTTGTGTATTATTTGCTAAACTTAGTAATGTACCTTCATCCTGTATAACTTGTATTTTTGCAATAGCTTCTACTTTATTTTTAGCTATAATGCTTAAATCTTTAGCAGTTAGTTTTGATTTTGTTAAAGCAGTAAATACAGCCTCTTCTAGTTTTTTCTGTTTAGCTTCTTGTTCAGCACCTAGCTTACCAACCTGAAGAGAAGTATCTTCTGCTTTTTCTTGTAGAGCTTCTCTATCTTTTCTTAGCTCTTTAGCACCAGCTAAAGCTTTCGGAGCAATTTGTGTAGATAACTCACCAAAAGTAGAACCGGGAGTACCTTTAGCATACTCACTAAGAATTTTTCCTAAATATTCATATTTATCTGATGGGTTATCCATTTTAGCAAGAATACGTTTTTCTCTGTTTCCTAAAATCTCTGTTGCTTTTGCAAAATATTCATCTGATTTAGGAGTTTCTTTTAAAGAAGCTAACGAACCAAAGGTAGGTTCAGATACTTCGGGTTTAGAAGCATCAGGTGTTATTACAGAAGAAAGTATAGCAGATGTTGGTGTAATAGTAGGTTTAGACATTAATTCTAATGAAGGAGGTGGATTAAATTCTTCTGTAGGTAAAGCAGTAATTGTTGCATTATCATCACCAGTTATTCTTTTTTTAATTTCTAGGTCCAATATATCAGCTTCTCCTGCATCAGTCATTCTTGCTCTATCTCTAAGCCTTCTTAGCTCATCTATTGGCATAGCTGTAATATCTATGTCTCCTACTTTTGCTCCTACTTGTTTCTTTACAACAATAGAACCTAGACCACTATTCTGATCTACTTGTCCACCTTGCATACGTCTTACTAAACCACCCTGTGCCTTACCAAAACCACCAAAGGCACTAGCAACACCTAGACCTAGCCCACCTAGACCTGCTGCTTGTTGAAGAAAGCTAGGTGCGGGAGTAGTTGTTTGACTTTGTTTATAAGTATTAGCTTGAAGAGGAAAACCACGAATAACAGACTGATACTGTTGCAGTGTCTGTTCTGGGAATACCTGTTCTTCTTGAAACTGTTGTTTAGCTATGTTTAGTCCCTGTTGTGATTGTGCCTGTCTCTGTGCACCTACAGCTTCAACAGCAGTTAATTCTTTTAGAGATTGTTGTGGAGCTACGCTACCAAGGTTCATTAGTTGTCCAGAAGCAGCTAACTCTCTACCACTCTGTTGAGCTAATCGTGTCTGAGCATCCTCATATGCTGCAGCTTGTCCACGAGCCTGTATATCACCAAGTAGTTGTTGAGTGTTACGGTTCTGTTCAGCCTCTAGGATAGCCATACGTGAGCCACCATAGCCACCAGCACTTACTGCTTGTGCACCTAGCTGCTGTTGCGCTACATCTGCTTGACGAAGTGCCTCACGCTGCTGTATATCAACTACATTCTGAGTATAGGGAGACATAGCTGCTTGTACTGCTTCAGATGTAGGAGCAACGGCAGAAGACTTAGCTAATGCAGTAGAAGGATCAAAATACCCCTGTCCCTGACCAACTAGTCCCTGAATACCTGTAAAGGCTTGTTCTTGTTCAGGAGTAAAGCCAGCAACTTGTGGACCTTCAAAAGCAACATATCCTTCATCTTCACGTTTTTCTTGAATAGCCTGTGCTTTACCCAAGACATCAGAAATAAATGGTTTAAGTTCTGTTGGAAATTCAGATGTTTGAGAGACAGTTTGATTACCGGAGGGAGGGGGAGGTGGACTACCACCACCCATAAACTGAATAAGACCTGTATCAGGATTAATAGTACCTGAACCACCCATATCACGAAGAACAACCATCTCTGCCTTGTTGACATGAGCAAGCTCAGTATCTCCTTCAATACCTTTAGCTGCTAAGTCTTCATACAGAGCATTATAGAGACAGATTTTTTCTGTAACTGAAAGGTCAGTAATAATATGTTTAGTTTCAATCTTAGACTCAATCATCGTATTCTACTTCCTTTGTAACAACAGTGTTGCATTTTTTAAAGCCATGTTTCTTTAAGAATTTAAGCCAACCACTTCTAACGTAAGCCTCAATACGCTTACAATTATTTTCTTTAGCATATTCTAATAAAGGAGAACCTTTTTGCCAAGACCAATCCAACCATTTATTTATTGTGTGTGGCTTAGACCCTACTAGATATATTAATAAAAGTTTATACTGAGGATGGTGTACTACTTGTGTTATCATTATACCCAGTATACCCTCTTCTTTATTAACAGCTATCCATAATATTAGTTGACCATGTACTAAACTATTATAAACATCTTGTAAGTTACTTTCACCAAGTGATCTGTCTAAAGTTTTTTGAGCTAAGTCTTTAACATACGGCCAAGTTACTTCTATTGCATTACTATTAATTTTTATTAATTCCATTACGCCACTAGTGTTGCTAATCCTCTTTCGTCAAATTCTTCAATCTGCTCACCAGAACCATGAGCTTGTTTTCTTACATCTACCATAAACTGATCTAGTTTAGCCGCTCCCGCATTAGAAGAACCATCTCCAATATAAGAGACAACATCTGCTGCAAGCACATACTCATCAGGAGAAAGCATAGCTACATCTACTTCTCCACCATCTACATTAAATGGTACTTCATCTGACTGACCATCACCAGCACCAACTACTTGTCCCTCAAAGTGTCTCTGATCCTGCGAAGGCATTCCACCCTCATTATAGCCTAAAAGACCACCCTGAGCAAATCCTCCTGAAGTACCCATATTAACTTGTGTACCTTGATTCATAGCTGGTGCTTGGGGAATAGCACCACTAGGTGTTGTTGTAGGATAATTTACGCCCTGTGATTGAAGATAGTTACCTCCTCCACTTATTAAACCTAGTAGTGCTGACTGACCTTGAATAGAAGAAGCAGTTCTCTGTTGTTGTAGCTGCTCTTCCATATCCATGTTTTTCTTAAATGCTATAGATTGATCAGGAAGAGGTTGAATACCCTGCATAGGCATACCTTGAATAGGCATAGGCTGTTGCTGCATAGGCTGTTGCTGTTGAGTAGGTTGTACAGCTATATTAACTGGTACAGGTTGTTGCTGCTGTTGCTGTTGCATAGGAGAAGCAAGCATAGCTGACATAGCTGATGGTGCTTGTGGAGTAGCCATACCTCCCTGCTGTAGACCTACTATACCACCTTCTGCCGCATTCCGTACATAAGTATATGGATTAAAATAATTTTGACTACCACCTTCCACTGCTCTTCTCCTTAATTCTTCTTCTGTAGCTATAGGTCTTTTAACTTCTCCACCTGCTAAAGTATATTTTCCAAAGCCAGTATCTGGTGCAGGTCTAGCTGCAGGTTCTTCATATTCATAAGGCTCATCTAAACCTCCTGTCAAAGCTGC
>Ga0307488_10001277_pt1 | contig 21000 bp, 21 predicted proteins | sample SB02metaG_FD_202248 | JGI IMG/M metagenome (GOLD analysis project Ga0307488, IMG submission 202248) | Sea-ice brine microbial communities from Beaufort Sea near Barrow, Alaska, United States - SB 0.2 | ecosystem: Environmental > Aquatic > Marine > Coastal | place: USA: Alaska | collected... | reverse complement strand
CTTCAATTCAAGTTGGGCCTGAGAATTTGAATCAGAGCTCTTTAGAGTCTGACACGCGACTCTCTGAACCTGACTTATCTCTAAATGCGCCGCTAGTTAAAAAATAAGTGGCGCAAGCAGAAGTGCGAGCAGAGAATGGAGAAGGCTAGGGAACAGATCAGGAAATAGACCATCCATTAGCTATACAACTAGCCGAACAGTTAGTTAGACAAGTTGAAGAACCCCTCCTGCAAGAAGCTATCCCGCCGGGCGAACCTATGCCAAATAAAGTGTTAGATGAAGAGGTCGCAGCTGCCGTGCCTGAAATCGCCGATGTGACTACTGCAATCCAGAACATTACGCCTGTAGAGGCTGAACTCGACCTAGTCTTGTCTGCTGAGGAGAAGGTTAGGGCCCGCGTTGATAGCTGGGTTTCTGCGTGGCAGCAGCAACAGTTGGAGGGTTATTTTTCTAGTTACTCTTCAGAATTTGAGCCTCGCTATGAAAGTAGCGTGACATATTGGCGAGCGAGCCGAACGCGAGTCACAGGTATTGCCCACTGGATTCGCTCAACTTTAAACGATTATGAAGCTATTGAAGAGCTGCCAGATACCATAAAATTTCATTTCTGGTTGGACTATGAGTCGCCAACCTATAGCGACTCCACCAAAAAGAAACTAGTACTGAGCAGAGATAGCGGTGACTGGACAATACTTGAAGAGATCAATCTTCAAGTTCGCTTCTAACGCCGCCGACCTCTGTCTCGATTCTGCTGCTTGTTTGCTGCAGCATACTTGCTGCGATTAGACTGTTTTACTGGTGGAACCAAATGTTCTGTGCCGACACCAATAAGGTCGGTACGACCCATTGCTGTTAGCGCCTCGCGAATCATTGGCCAATTTTTTTCATCATGGTAGCGCAAAAATGCTTTTTGCAGCCGTCGCTTATCGAGATCTTTGTTAACACTAACTTTTTCACTTTTATAGCGTACCTTTTGCAGCGGATTGCGTTCTGAATAGTACATGGCAGTAGCGAGTGCCATTGGTGATGGGTAGAACGTCTGCACTTGGTCTGGTTTAAACTTACGCTCTTTTAACCACATGCTGAGATTTAGCATGTCTTCGTCATCACTGCCGGGATGGGCCGCAATAAAATAAGGAATCAAATATTGTTCCTTACCCGCTTCTTTTGAAAATTTGTCGAAAAGAATCTTGAAATCATCGTAGGCAGAGATACCTGGCTTCATCATTTTGGAAAGCGTTTTGTCTTCGCTATGTTCAGGGGCGATCTTCAAATAGCCACCGACGTGATGGGTTACCAATTCTTTAATATATTCAGGGTCTTTCAGTGCTAGGTCATAACGCAGCCCGGATGCGATGGCTACACGCTTTACTCCAGGAATAGCCCGTGCTTTGCGATACAGCTGAGTCGTCGGACTATGATCGGTATTTAAATGCTTACAAATATTGGGGTAGACACAGGACAGTCGTTTACACGTCTTTTGAATCGCTGGGGACTTGCAGTTGAGCTTGTACATATTGGCCGTTGGGCCGCCCAGGTCAGAAATCGTGCCAGTAAAGCCGGGAACTTGATCGCGAATTTTTCCAATTTCTCGGAGTATTGAATCTTCTGATCGGCTTTGAATTATGCGTCCTTCATGTTCAGTGATGGAACAAAAAGTACAACCGCCAAAACAGCCGCGCATAATGTTAACGGACGTTTTAATCATGTCATAGGCAGGTATTCGGTCTGTGCCATAACTCGGATGCGGTCTTCGCTGGAAGGGCAGGTCAAACACAAAGTCCATTTCTTCGGTGGTTAGTGGTATTGGTGGTGGGTTGACCCACACTTCTTTGGTTTCGTGTTTCTGCACTAAAGTTTTTGCATTATAGGGATTTGCTTCTTGATGCAAGACACGGGAGGCGTGCGCATAAAGAACCGGGTCATTAGTCACTTTTTTAAATGATGGTAACCGGATATAGCAAGTATCAGGGTCGATCCCTGCATTTCGATGCAAGGGCATAGGCACAATCCGCATCGGTTGTGGTTCATCTACATCGGGGTTGAATTCTATTGCCTCGCCGTTGGCCTCTCTCTCTTTTTGTTTTTTCTTCTCTTTTTCTGCGCGCTCATGAAACTCATAGGGATTAGGGATTTCATCAATTTTCGCTGGCCAATCAACGCGGGTGGAATCTATTTCTGTCCATCCGTTAGGGACAGCGTCTCTCACAACCGCGGTGCCGCGCAGATAAGATAGCTCTTCTGTTGTTTTGCCTTCGGCGATTTGATGTGCTACTTCAGCTAGTGCCCGCTCGGCATTTCCGAATAAAAGTATGTCTGCGTTGGAATCGATTAAGATCGAACGCCGCACTGCATCGCTCCAATAATCGTACTGTGCTATGCGGCGAAGGCTGGCTTCAATGCCGCCAATAACGATAGGGGTATCATAGTAGGCTTCTCTGCAGCGTTGGCTGTAAACGATAACCGAGCGGTCGGGGCGTTTACCTGCTTCTGCGTGGGGGGTGTACGCATCATCATTACGGATCTTTAAATCTGCCGTATAGCGGTTGATGAGTGAATCCATGTTACCGCCTGTCACCCCAAAGAATAAATTAGGCTTGCCTAGAATCTTGAAAGGTTCGGCACTATCCCATTCTGGCTGAGCAATAATGCCAACGCGAAAGCCCTGTGATTCAAGTAGTCGACCTACCACTGCCATACCAAAACTTGGATGATCTACATAGGCGTCGGCTGTCACAATAATAATGTCGCAGCTATCCCATCCCAAAGCGTCCATTTCTTGTTTTGACATAGGTAAATAAGGTGCGGTGCCAAAACACTCGGCCCAATACTTGGGGTAAGCAAACAACTCTCTGGGGGTGTCGGAGTTGGGGGATGGGGATTTGCTGCTATTTTTTTTCATGTTTAATACTTTATTCGTTGTGGTGAAAAATTTTGGCCAAGGTAAGGCTGCCGCTATGACTAGAAAAATTGATCTAGCGGAATGTCTTCGCCGTTGAGTATGAGTTGACTGTTATGCAATGTTGCTTTGACTGAGATTTTGTCTTTTTTGATGACAATAAAGCCCTGGTTTACGAAGGACTCCACTTGCTCGGCAACTGGGCTTTTCATTATAGAGTTAAAATCAAGGGAGACATCTAAAGACATGTCAATGGCTGCAATGGCTTCATTTAAATTAAGCGCAGCAATATTGGCCAGCATGGGCAGCCCGTCCCAGCGTAACTTTAATTCTGCCCTATGTATGCCGTCGTAAAGTTTCGCGGTAACAAGATTGTTAATTACTAGAGGGTTGTTGAATGCCAATAGGGATAGCTCTTGACTTATTTGGTTGATTTTAAGCGCTGCCGCTTGAGCATCGACTTTCGATTGTGCTTGAAGTTCGGAGAGTAAGTCGTAGTAGTCAGAGACAAGTTGTCGCTGCATATGGTCAATTTCTAGCTGCCAGTCGAAAGATTGCAGGGGGCTGTCGCCAGCTATGCTCTGCATGGCTATCCGCTGGTTAAGTTGAATCGCACTCGGATTGCTTGAGGCGCGCAGCTGGGAGCTGGCGAGTATGTTGTCGATGGTCAAGGCAGCCGGCGCAGAGCTTTTGATGCTGGGTATTGAAAACGTTGCTGAGGTGGGTGCTAAAATATCGTTTATTTGGGTGCTCTTTGAAATCACCTCTATACCGTCAATCGTAAAGTCCAAGTTGTTTCGGCTTTCCCTAATCGTTAATTGGCCAATATTGATAAGCAGCTCTGCTGACTGGTCTGCTCTAGCCAGAAAGCTGGCAGACAGTCCGGCAAATTCAAATTCTTCATAAGTCCCAGTATGGCTAGTTGGATCTACAGTTACTCGTATAAGTAATGACTGGCTGAAACTTGCAAATAATTCTATCAAGGTGTCTGGAAATTGAACTGCGCTGGCTGTTTCAAAGACGGGCAGGGCAGCAGCTATTGTTGGCGTGATTTCAGCATAGGCGATGCCAACCCGAAGTCCGTTGTTTGTGGCTACAAAGGGGCCGTGTTTGATAGAAAAATCAAATTCTACGGCAATTGGTTTCATGCCGATGGGCGTGTAAGTGGCGTTAATAGTTGCGGTGCTGCCAAACCAGCCGCTGTCAAAGCTGGTTTCTTCTAAGGTTAGTTGGCTATTCGCTTGTGGCGGTATCAAAGCAACCAAGTTGTTGATGGTGAGATCGTGGATTCCCAGGCCAATAACCTTGGGAGTAAATACCACGGCAGAAATTACGACAACGGCAAGTGTTGTAATTGCTATGCGAGTTTTGCTTGCCATTGAGTTCTCTACGGATTACGTCTACTTAATCCGCGTACTATAACAGGAAAGAGGCTGTGATACTGTTCGTTTATCTTTCTTAATCCCACATAAAATAAGGGTATCTCTCTGATCCTAGGTTCCGTAAACAAGGGCTGGCTGGCTAATGATGGTGCGCTGCTGCTAAGTTTGAGTGTGGTGTTTTTGATGCTGATGCTGGGTTTAGTTTGGCGTTAATTGGGTTTGAGCGTGACTTTGTAGGCGCAGCGTCTAGCGCCGGCCAAAAGATGATCTATTCTTTCAACACTTGCTTGGGTGCCTAAAACCGCTTGAAAAGTATCGAGTTCGGTTTTGCAAAACTGCTGGCACTCCTGTGCGGCGGAGCAAATAGGGCAATGGTTCTCTATCAAAAGCCAGCCGTCAGGAAGCAGACGAACTTCCGCCATGTAGCCCTCGGAGCTTCTAAGTTTTGCGAGGCCGGCTATTCTTGAGGCGAGATCGGCGGGTAGTTTAGCTAATGTTTTTTTATAGTTGCTTGTCGCTTGCTCGCCGCGTTGGGATATGACTCGGTTTAGTCCGTCCTCGCCGAAATTCTCTCGGATTACGTTGATTAGCTCGACGGTGACTTGGGCATGACCGTCGGGGTAGCGTTCGTGGCCTGTTTTGGTCAATGTCCACAGGTGAACGGGTCTGCCGCGGGTTTGTTTTTCAGCATCGCTCTGCACGACGAGGCCTTTTGATTGGAGATCGTGTAGGTGCTGCCTAACACCCATTGTGGTCATATCTAACTGATTTGATAAAATTTTTACCGATTGCGGGCCGCGGATCTTGAGCCTGTTAAGCAAGGTAAGCTGAGATTTAGATAGCTCCAAGTCGTTATTCCTATGATTGGTGTCTGCAGCCAGATAATTTAGATTAATAGTAGGTATTTAGATTGTCGACTAAAACAACCCTATCGGCAGATTATTCAAAGTGTTTACTTTGTTTAATCTGCCAAGTCGCAACTAATAATAGTAAAGTGATTTATTTATTATTATAAATGACCACTTTGAATAAAAAAGAGATTGCAATTCAGATTCTAGAACATGTCCACTTGGGTGCGAAAAACTTGGCTAGGAGGGAAGCATTTTTGATTGCGGCTATGCGCAAGGCTATGGCAACTGGATTCATGTGGGAACGGCGGATAACTATATTGCCTTGACTGAAAGTGAAGTTGAGCCCGGCCCGAATTTTTTTCGTCATCTAGGTTTGGCTGGAGATGACCTTGATACGGTTATTCGTCGGCTCGAAGCTGCTGGGTACAGCCCCAGCGATGCTAGTGCCATTGATTCCAATCCAATCGCTACCTTGATGGCAACGGTATTCAATGGGAGTTCGTTCAGTATCTCAGTGATAATTCAAGGCAGCGTTACGATTATTCGAGTAATGTTGGGCGGTTTGAGTGGCTGTAGATTTTTTTCAGAGGCACATTGCCTTTGAGGAAGCGCGGCAGATGTTATCCCCAAGTTAATAAAATAAGCGCATTTGGATATGAGGGATATCGTCTTCCATATAAGGTTCTGAATCGGTTTTGAAGCCTAAACTTTGATAAAACTTTTCCAGATAAGCCTGAGCCGAAATCGTCAAGCCGGCTTCAGGCCAGAGCCTTTTGCAGTGTGCCATGGCTGACTCCATAAGTGCTTTGCCGTGGCCACCGCCGCGGGCGCCGCGCTGAGTCACTACCCGGCCTATTGACGCAGATTCATATTTAATGCCGGGCGGAATTAGTCGGCTATAGGCGCAAAGCTTGTTATCTAAATACATAAGCAGATGGATAGCGATTTGATCATAGCCATCCACATCTTGATAAACACAGTTTTGTTCAACGACAAAAACCTCCGAGCGCAGCTGGAGGAATGAGTAGAGTTCGAGCGTGGTGAGTTCGTCGAAGGGTTTGCAAGTGAATGTATGTATCTTCATGTTTTTGCTGATGATGCCAATGTTATAATTGGGCAATAGTACGGATAAATCATCCGAATACCAAAATTAAGGGGGTTTGGATGAGAAATTAGTCGCTTTTGATGGTCGAAAGAGCTGGATTGTCTAGGTATACTGCGCACCATGCCCCGGTGGCACAGCTGGATAGCGCGGCCCCCTCCTAAGGGGCAGGTCAGTGGTTCGAATCCACTCCGGGGCACCAATAAAATCAATAAGTTAGAACGATTTCACACCTCCTTTCAGCTAGTCACTTTTCATAGCCGCCACACTTCCACCACTTAAAACATATCGTTCTATATGCCAATGACAGCTAACATGTGGAATTGCTTTCGCTGGGTAACCAATTCCCTTTAATTGGTACTGACAAGTTAGCTCTCAATCTGCCAGAATCCGACGCATGACTCAATCATAAATGTATGTGCTACGCCGCCTGTCTGAAAACATCCAGTATGCCATCTGGCTTTATCATTGATTCAAAAAAAATTCGCGATTCCGAAGATCTATTGGTTGAGCGCGGGATAACGGTAAGCTATGAATCAATTCATGACACATCACAATATGCCAACAATCGAGTCGAGTTGTCGCACGAACCGACTAGGGTGAGAGAGCGAGGCATGCGCAAGTTCAAATCGATGGAGCAGGCACAGCATTTTCAAGGTGCGCATGCAGCTGTCTTTAACATGTTTAACCTGAGCAGATATTTGGTTTCTGCGGAGAACTATCGGTATTTCCGGCTGCGCGCTTTTGCGTCTTGGGAAAAGGCAGTGGCGATATAGAGCGCTAATTCACCTGTTTTCTCGGCTTAGCTCGTTAACTTGTCAATACCCGCTACAATACTGCGACGCCGCCTTTCAAGGTTAAAGGGCCGATGTTTTAAAAATAGGATAAAAAAATGAATGAGCCTGATCAACGTATTCGTGATGCGCTACTAGATGCCACTGAAGCCAGAGATTCGTCTTACGCTCCATACTCTGGATTCAAGATGGGTGCGGCAGTGGTGACCGATAAAGACCATGTTGTCCGCGGCTCCTTAGTAGAAAACATCTCTCTCGGCCTTTCTATGTGTGCTGAACGTGCGGCGCTGTTCGCCGCCGTGGCAACCGAAGCAGGCAAACCGGAAATCCTAGCTCTGGTATCGAAACCTACTTCCGGTGAATTAACCTGGCCCTGCGGAGCCTGCCTTCAAGTTGCACTCGAGCTTGGTGACAGAGATCTGATCATAGTCGTATCCGATGGCCGTAGGCAGGAGACAGCTATACTCGGAGATCTGACACAGAAAATGCCGAAGAAGAAATGATAGGCACGTGGCTACACTAATAGTCTAGGCGTGGAGACAAACGGTCTCTTCCTTTTAGGCCGTTGGGCTCGGCGCGGACGCGCTAGTTGAAAATTGTCTGCGCACGGGCTCGATAGAGGGTACTGACAAGTTAACTCTCTAAATCTACTAGAATCCCGCCAAGCCCCCCTCTATATCGCCACTGCCTTTTCCCAAGAAGCAAGGCGCGCGCTCGAAAAAATCTGTAATTTTCAGGCGGTACTAAGTGAAGACTTAAATTGAGCAAGTTGTAAACAGCAGCATGGGCACCTAAAAAGCGTTGCGCTTGATGCATCGATTTAAACTTACGCATACCTCGCACTCTAACTCGTATAGGTTCGTGTGATAGCTCACATCGATTGTTGGCGTACTGCGATGTGTGCGAACCGTTTTTGGGATAAGTTCTCTATGAGCCACTCCGTAACTTCTGAGCGTATCGGTGACAATCTTTATTGGCTCCCCTCTATGCCTGCGCAATAACCGCTTTGCAGCCTTGCCATCACGTTGTTTCTGAAGAAATAAGTCTAGCGCTTCATCATACTGGCCTACTGCTCTCCAAAGGTAATGTTGCTTTCCTTAGATCTTAACGAACACCTCATCAATGAAGAAGGTGTCACCATGTCCCTGCTGCTTCCTTCTCAATCTTTGTGCATATTTCGATCCGAAATTTTTGCACTAGAGGAGAATGGCCTCGTAGCTGACAGTCACGTCCGGCTCGGCCAGTAGGTCTTGACGTCACGATGACTCAGGTTGAACCGATGGTAGAGCCACACTGGATATTGAATGATTTCGGAAGGGAATCGGTGACGTTTGTAAATTTTGATTGAGCCATGCGTGGGATTCTGGCGTATTAGGTTAACTTGGTAAGACCGTTAAGGCGATATCCCGTAGCCTGATAAGCAAGACCTTCTCCGGTTCAAGAGAGACTACTATGCAAGATGTAAACTTGACGCACGATTCGATACTTCTTGAGATAGAGGAGAGTTCAGCTATAAGTCCTTGGTTAGGTGAATTTATAAGCAAGGAGACGGAATCGCATTACAGCCGCTGGAGTTTCGAAGAAAATAGGAAGCTTTTAAAAAGCGCAACCCTAGTACTCATGGCAATCACATTGTTATTTCTATTTGTCGACTTCAAGGGTGAGGGACTGGATTGGCAGTTGGGCAGCTACCTGAGCGCGCGGGTGTTGATATTGGCTGCGCTCGTCTCCAACCTGTATTTCACCACTAGGTCGAGCTCCGCAAAACACATCGATTTATTGACAAGTTCACTGTCTCTCAGTATCGCCGTCTCTGTAATTAGCATTGATGCCTCGAGACCTGTTGATTTTTTTGCTCACATCGGCGTCGACGTCTCCACTTTGCTTTGTGGTTACGTTGTAATGCCCGCGCGAATGAAATTAAAGATTGCTTTAGGTGCCGGCCTCTCTACTTCGCTTCTCCTGCTGGTGTACGGATTCAAAGATCCTGTTCACGACATAACCTATGCTTCCTATACTTCGTCGATTATCATAGCGAATATGCTGGGCGCCTGGATCGCAGTTCAATCTGGGAGAGTGAGGCGCCAAAGCTACATGCAATTGCTGCAAGAGAGACAAGCTCGAAGCGCCATCAGAACCCTTGAAGGCATTATCCCCATCTGTAGTTACTGTAAAGAGATTCGAAGTGACGAAAACGGTGCTGTATGGGAACAGCTGGAAGCTTATGTAAGATCTCATTCAAATGCTGAGTTTAGTCATGGTATCTGCCCCAGTTGTTTGCCTGCGGTACTTGCAGAAGCAGAATCATGGAAGCCGCAATAAAATTGCTTTACCTCAAAAGTTGGCAGCAACAAATTAATCATTCAAATCGGGAAAAACACTACAAAGTTGACTCTTCTACCCCTATTTCGATTCCACCTCTTTTCCCAATATCAATGCAGTACTAGAGTGGGAGGGTCGTGAAACATTTGCCATGCTGCAGATTCCTTTTTTGCTGTAAGCCGCTATAGTCAAAATTTATGGTCAGAGCGAAAAGACAATAGTCTAACGTTGCTTTTGGTTGAAAGCTGCCATTTACGGTTAACTAATTCACCGCCATTATTCCTCTAACTATGTTCGTTCAACGGACAATCCGCTAAGTCACCTATACAGACAACACTAGACTCGACTTCTCAGGGGTTTGCTAGACACCAAATAGCGTTGAAATGTAACTCTATGAGAGGTGTTTATGAAAGGCAAACGATTCACCGAGGAATTCAAAAAAGAAGCGGTTAAGCAGGTCACTGAAAGAGGCTATTCAGTTAGCAATGTAGCTAAGCGACTTGGCACTACCACGCACAGCTTGTGCGGCTGGCTGACGAGGGCTCGGATATAATAGAGAGTGCTGTCGCCATTTGCCCTAACAGCCATAGGGAGCCTCGCAGTAGCGCAGAGAAGGCTGCTAAGCTGGCGAAAATCTACGATAGAATCGGCAGATTAGAACGAAACCCTGGTTAGTCAGGAATTCATCGCTATTTAGAAGATACGAGTTGTAAGTAGGTAACAGATACCGTTTTATTCGAATCGGCATGCTTTAAGCCCAACGATGACGCTAGTAGGTCAGACCAGAGAGCCCATCCGGCACACTTTTCATCCCAGTAGTTCGCTCTATCATAAGTTTGGATGAGTATAGATGGCAGGTGGCTAAGCATAGCTTCGGCAACATGCGGTTGAATTTTGCAATGTTGAGCCCAGGCAGTTCTGGCAGACCTTCTAAGGTCATGGATTGTAAAATTTTCCATTTCATGTAGCTGGGTAGAATCGGTAGTCGCTACCATTCTTCTAAAGGCCTGGTTTATGGCGTCAGGATGCATAGGCCCTGAGGCCTTCCTTGGTGAATTGAAAAGATAGCCCGAGTTATAGGTTAGTGGCCGCAGCTCTTTTAGTATTTCTAAGAGCAAATCAGAGATATAGATTTCGTGAGAGATTCTATTTTTCATCCTGGCTTTTGGAATGATCCAGCAGCGGGTTTCTAGATTAAATTCGCTCCATTTAGCACCAATAACCTCAGAACGCCTGCAACCAGTTATGATTAGGGCTTTGAGGGAGCACTTAACTACCAAATTGAGCGAGCTGCTTTCTATAGCGCTCCAAAGAACCTCCAAGTCGTCCATACTTAGGACTCTATCTCTAGGTCTCGCAGCTATGAGGCCTATACGCCTTGGATCTATAGCTCGAGAGACGCTGTCCTCGACTATCAATCTATCTAAGCCATAGTCGAGCATCCCTCGGAGAATGCTTCGGCACTTCCTTGCTTCTTCTTTAGACCTCGCAGTGACTTGCTCCAAGGCGAGTAGTAAATGGGTGCGGTGAATGTCTTTTGCCAGCATAGGACCAATAGTTTTACTTAGATAAAACCCCCAGCGCCAATTTTGCTTGTAGATTGCCTTGTCAGATGGAATCTCCCTAGTTCTATAGCTAGGTGTTGAGCTGTAGAACTTGAACCACCTCGAAAAGAGCTCATTCATGGTGATTGCATCTGAGTTGTTAGTTTTAGACTTCTTCAACTCGATGTTTGGATCATTGCCCTGTTTGAGCCATTCGGTGCATTGGAGATGGAGCTCTCGAGCGGAGAGAGCTGAGCGGCAGGAAGAATAACTTCCGTTTGTTTCTTGTTGATGGGTTTTCTGTACCTCAACAGGAACTGAATTCTGCCGCTGGGCAAAACCATAACTGATAATCCACCGCCGTGTTTTGACACGATCGCGCGGCGGTATTTTTTTGTCGGCAGGCCTTAGTGTTTTAAGCTGACGATCTGTTGATATTTTCTTTGTTGTTGTCATTACTCAAGCGCTCCCATCCACCACAATATCCAGGAAAATGGTAACACGTCACGAAAGATTGTGGAACAAGAAAGTCTTGTAACTTACTGATAAATATAGGGTAAAGCAAATTATTGAAAAGCTCTAAAACAGCAGATTACTTTTCTCCTAAGGGGCAGGTCAGTGGTTCGAATCCACTCCGGGGCACCACTATACTTAACGCTTTACCAAAACCCTTTCTCAAGTCCAGCTTTTCGATATCCATTGGCGTCAGCATTGCTATTGATTTTACTGAGACCTACACTCTGGTAATTGACTATAAGCAAGTAAAGGCCCAAACCTTATGAAGACTGCACACTATAGCGCGATAGCATTGATGACCCTGATGCTTTCAGCTTGCGCCGTTTCTCCGGCGACGCTGGAATTAAGAGCTGAATATGCACGGACCATCCCAACCTGTTCCGGCGATGAGGACTGTCAGGATAAATGGGCCATCGCCCGCGCCTGGGTTGTAAAGAATTCGGATTTTGCCATTAGAAGCGAGAGTGAGACACGCATTATGTCTACCAGTAATATCATCTCTCAAAGTGGTTTGGGAGTGACTGTGGATCGGAGCCCCACCGAGGGCGGCAATTACCAGATCACGGTTTCTGTTGATTGTTTCTCTGCATACGGTTGCCCTGATACATTGGAGACAATGGTCGATTTCAATCGAACTCTTAACGCCGCTCATCCCTAGCTTTTTCTTAAGGGCACCTCTGAACAGGGAAGAGTTTGAGTGCCCGGTCGACCTGCCCCAGCTTGACGCAGACATTCCAATAGGAACCTCTCCCAGACCTCGCAACCAAGCATCTTCCAAGTTAGAATTCATGCGTTAACTAAACCCTAGCAAAGCCCGGACTTACGTGGTGCTTTGTAATTCTTGGTACTGGAGAAAATATAATGAACGTCACTGAGACCTCGCCGCTAAAATCTAGCCTGCGTCTACTTTTTACCGCCATGCTAATGATTACGCTAGTCGCTTGTGGAGACACCGCTGACAAGTTGGCTGTTACCGCGCCGATTGCAGAAGTTGAGCCTATGCCGCAGATGAGTGCTGCTAAAACAAATGATGCGCCTGAAGCCATCACAGATGAATTCGACTATGCAGCTGAACGGTTTGCTGATGTCCGCATGTTGCGATACCAGGCAGCAGGGTTCGAGTTATTAAGTGGCCAGCAAAAAGAGCTTCTTTACTATTTATCTCAGGCGGCGCTGTCAGGCCGAGATATAATGTATGACCAAAACTATAAGTACAATCTACGGATTCGCCGCACACTGGAGGAGGTTGTCAAGCACTACCAGGGTGATCGTGAAAGTGAAGAATTTCAGAATTTTCTGACTTACGCTAAGCGAGTATGGTTTGCCAATGGCATCCATCATCATTACTCCAATGCGAAATTCACGCCGCTCTTCAATGATGCTTATTTCGCAGATGTTGTGGCTAGTGTAGCGCCGATGGGCGAACTGCCGGTGCGCGAAGGGCAGGATGCTGCCGCATTGATTGCTGAGCTGACTCCAATCATTTTTGATTCCAGCCTGGATGCAAAAAAGGTAAACACGGCCGCTGGGGTCGATAAGATCATAACCTCCGCTGTTAATTTTTATGAAGGCGTTACCGAGCAAGAAGTAATTGATTTCTACGCGGCAAAATCAGCAGATGATAACGATCAGCCTGTGTCTCATGGTCTTAATTCAAAGCTGGTTAAGGTTGATGGCGTTGTCACTGAAAAAGTCTGGAAAGTGGGTGGCATGTATACCGAGGCCTTAGAACAGGTTGTTTACTGGCTGGAAAGGGCTGTTACAGCTGCCGAAAATGATAAACAGCAAGCTGCGCTTGAGCTGCTAGTTGCCTACTATCGCAGCGGTGATCTAGCTGACTTTGATGCCTACAATATTGCATGGGTAGCTGATACGGATTCTGCTATTGATGTCATTAATGGTTTTATCGAAGTTTATAACGATCCTCTAGGGTATCGAGGTTCATTCGAATCTGTGGTGTCTTTTCGCGATGAAGAAGCCACTCAACGGATCTCCGCTATTGGCGATCGCGCGCAGTGGTTTGAAGACAATTCACCTATACAGGGTGATCATAAAAAAGCGAACGTCAAAGGAATCGATGGCAAGGCTATCACTGTGGTGATGGAGTCTGGCGATGCTTCACCCTCTACACCGATAGGGATTAACCTGCCGAACTCTAGCTGGATTCGTGCCTCTCATGGTTCTAAGTCAGTAAGCCTGTCGAATATCGTCGGTGCCTATAACGCATCTCCTGGTAAATCTTTGGCAGAATTTGCCTATACCCCTGAAGAGATTACACGCACTAGGGCTCACGCCAAGCAAGCGGGTGATTTACATACCGATATGCACGAGGTTATTGGGCATGCGTCAGGTCTAATCAACGGCGGTGTTGGTACCACTCGGGAAACCTTGCGCCAATATGCCAGTACTTTAGAAGAGGGTCGCGCCGATTTGGTAGCTCTTTATTATGTGCTTGACCCTATGCTGATAGAGATTGGGGTCATGGAAAGTTTGGATGTCGGGAGGTCGGAATATGATTCTTACATTCGAGGCGGAATGATGACCCAGCTTTATCGTTTGCAGCCGGGTGAGTTAGTTGAAGAGGCGCATATGCGTAATCGCCAGCTAATCGCTAAGTGGTCCTATGAGCAAGGCCTAGCCGACAATGTAATTGAAAGGGTGGTCAAAGAGGATAAAACCTATTTTGTTGTTAATGATTACGAGGCTTTGCGAGAGATTTTTGGACGGTTACTGCGTGAAATACAAAGGATCAAATCGGAAGGGGACTTTGAAGCTGGGCGTGATTTGGTTGAGAACTACGGAACTCAGGTAGATCAAGAGTTGCATGCAGAGGTTTTGAGGCGCTACGCCACCCTAGATGTCCCTGCCTATGGCGGATTTATAAACCCTCGAGTCGTCGCATCAGACGTCGATGGAGTGGTTAGCAATGTTAGAATCGAGTACCCGGATAGCTTCGTCAGCCAAATGTTGGAATACGCTGAAATCTACTCATTCTTGCCTGATGAAAACTAAGTCCTAAATTTCAATCGATAGGTACCTGCTTAGTCATTGATGGCTAGGCAGGCGCTGATCTAGGAGGGCATCCAAACTTAGGGCGCAAAGGGGCCCAGCTTGTTTTGGGTTATCACTCTGCCTAGCTTGCTACACAACTTACTACCCCGATTGATCTCGCAAACAGTATCCTGCCTCGCGGCTATTACTCCTTTAAGGGGCTTTCAACACCGAAACGTGTGGCGGGGTTGTAGTTATCAGTTATCGCAAAAGCTAAGCTGAAGCGATTTTTGCCTAGGAAAATCAATGTATTGAAACCGCTATATTGGCGGGTGCAATATTTTGAGGTGGGTTCGGGTATCTGGATGTTTTCGTCAGCACAATGATCAAGTAATCACCAACATCATGTGGCACGGGGTTCTCAATGGGTGAAGTAGTTTAGCTAAAAGAAATTAAAAGACGGTTCGCATCGTCTGTGCTGTATCCGGTTATTGACAGCATGGTGCTTATGGAATTTGCTGGATGCAATCGCTGTATTGCCGAATTGGCAGAATACGCAGTTGACAGGGTTCAGGTGCAGTTGGTCAAACACGAGCCAGGCGCTCTTGTTTATCTTGTTATCGTTGAGGATGCGCTTTGGCTAAACAAACAGATACTGGAGCTAGGAGACCTGTGCGACAAAGGCATTGCTGATCGTATTGATTTTATTCAGGTGCTGGAGAACCTCAATCTGCCGATGGTGGAAAGCCCTATGGACTGTTTTATAGGCAAAATTGCATTTTAGAAATTACTTTACCCAACCTTCAAAAAGAGCTGTAAATATATGATTAATAATAGTTATAAGTTATTTTTTCTTGTTATTTAAGAGCAGGAGCATTGTTGTTCCCTACAGCTTGGGACAGGCCCTATCGTAGGGGATCTGCCTTTGGAATAATCCTCGAGCTCCAAGCTTTCCTTACTTGGGCCTAAGCCTAGTTTGGCAAATTCGGGAACATCGCTTAGCATTTTGTCAAAGCCATGGCTTTGCAGTCTGGCGACGATGACAATATCAGCGTAGTCGGTTTGTGGACTGTTTCTTAATAAATCTAAATGCTGAGCTGGGGCAATGGCTAATGCTCCTGGGTATTTCCATTCTTGAAGTATCCTCTCGCCAATTATGGGGCTGATCTCAGAAATGATTTTATCCAGAGCCTGTTGATCCTCATCCATTAGTAATTCTGCATTCCCTTCGGCATAGGTCAATATTGGTAGGATTCTGATTTGGTGGGTTAATCCAGCAAGAGTGGCATGGTCTGGCTCAAGCTTGGAGCAATGCTGGGCCAAGACATTTGCTATGGCAGCGACTTCGGTGCTTTGCGACAAGACTTCTCGAAGGCTGACATCGATTACCTTGTTGGTGGCTTGAAACATTTGTTCCATAGCCAGACCAAGCGCTAGATTGTAGCCATAGGTGGTCCCCAGTCTGCTCAAGGCTGCTGGCAAATTGTCGATGAAGCTGTAAGCCTCTAACAAGCGGGCTATTAGCGACTTTAACCACTCTGGCCGAAAGGCTGGCATCATTTTGCAGAAGGGTCTGCAATTTTTTTATATCAGTGTCAGGGTTCGACGCAGCTTCTCTTCCTTGTAGAGAGATTTCAAGAAGTGTGGGCAATACCAACTGATCTCTCTCAACTGCATGCAGCAGGGCCTGCTTGATGTCTTGTGCACTGACATCCGTAATAAAATCCTGATGCTGATTGGGTGGGTTCTATTTAATATAGGGTAATGTCAGAAATTGTAGAAAAGATTCACTATTAATTGCAGGTTCGATAGCTTCGATAGGGACGGCCTTCAATAGTCGAGGGGGCGACAGCGAATCTATCGCTTGCATGCCAAGAATAGCTAAAATAAGAGAGCCTTCGGTCGAATCTGGGACGTTCGCTATTCGCAATATGCCGGTTGTTTTCTCGGCGCCTGCTTCGCTATAAATGATAGTGTCAGCGGCATCAGCCTTTAAAGGACTGCTCAGTAGCTGCAATCTTTTCTTTGCAGTGCTTCGGTAAAACATGCGAGCAACGATCTCTTGGCCTGTGTAGCAGCCTTTCTTAAAGTCGATAACCCCTGAAATATCATAATTTAGTAATTGCGGAGTGAATTGCTCGCTGTCTTGTTCGTTGATATGAAGAATGCCTATTTCAATATCTAACATTGCCCATTCAGCTTCTGTTGCTGTTTCTGCTAGCTCCAAAACTTTCGCTAACAGGGCGTCTCCTTTTGTGTTGAGACTAATGACTTGATATTTCGATTTCACAGCTGGGAGCTTAATAACAATGCAGTCGTCTCCAGAGACTACGGCATCGTCGTCAGCAGGCAAGTCCGCGAGAGGGGGGGGCTCCGGTAGGTTGGCGAAGGGCTCAATTTCTCGCTCGTGAAATAGTCCAATGATTTTGCCAGTCAATGAAACTAGGGATATCTCGACTTTTGAGAACACTGCGTATTTTGATAACACATCAATAAGTTGCTGCCCCATTCCTGCTTCGGTTTGCAGCCATATCGCTTCGCCTGCTTGAATTGCTCGAAAATCCGCAATTACTCTGCCTTTCAAATTGCACAGAACACCGCGCAGGCTTTTATCACGGCTCAATAAATCAATATTGCAGCTTACTTGGCCTTGCAAAAATTTCTTGCAGTCAGGGCCTAATATCTGAACGAAATCGTTATGGTTTAACGGTAATGCTTTCATGGTTGTCTCATGTCAGTACCAGAGGAGTCTGGCTGGAGAATTGATTGTTGATTGTCTACGGTTTTGTGAAAAGAAGGTCGCAACTGGCGGCTGTTTTTAGCATAATTCACCTGCGCCATTAAAGTCATTACATGTTGACTGTCGAAGTCCAATTCATAACCCAGCCACCCAATTTACAGGCATTTTCCTATGCAAGAGTTCAACAAGCAAAAGATATTCTGGCATAGCCGTCGCGGTATGCTAGAACTAGATTTGCTGTTAGTGCCGTTCGCTCAAGAAAAATTCGAAACGCTCTCACCTCAAGATCAGCAGCTGTATGTTGAGTTATTGACTCAGGAAGATCAAGATTTGTGGGTATGGCTTCTCCAGCAAACTAAGCCTTCGGACGAGAAGTTTATGCCTATTATTGATCAAATTTTGGCACACCATAAAAATCGTCCTAATCTGTAGTCTTTGCCCCTGCATATACGTTTCAGAAAGCAAGTGGCAGCTTATGGATAGCTATGCTGCTTCGATTCAGGCCAAGAAAAACCAAACTCAATGCCACCGCTGCCACCGCTCTTCATAGTGCGGCGCTGGCTGCTTTATGGATGAGTGAAGCTTTTAGCTCAATTCTTATAGCGTTCACGCTGGCAATTAGCCTGAACTTGTTCATTGTGCTCAGGGCGCTTAGAGCCAGCGATGAGATCACATCGATCCATTTTCAACAACTTTCTACTCACATTCGTCTTTATGAAAAGTGCTGGATTAGGGTCGAAGTCACGGTCCATCGCTGTGATAGATTAATGGTGGTTATGAAGCTAGATTGTCTCGATAGTGATTCATCTTTTTTCAAGCAATCCTGGCTGCTATGGATAATTCCAGGGGTGATCTCTGCAAACGGTGGGCGACGCCTGCGGCGGTTTATCCGCTGGCAACACCCTTATTGAACTAATCCAAATGAGGAGCGCAGTAGGACGCAGGTGTGAGAATAGTGTCGTGGAGTTCATTCTCAAGTTCTGGATAGTCTAATGTGAAATGCAGGCCGCGGCTTTCTTTACGGTCGATAGCGCAAGCGATAATGAGTTCGGATACCAGAGCCAGATTTCTGAGTTCAAGGTTGTCGTTAGTCACTTTATGAGTGACGTAGTAATCTCGCACTTCTTCCCGTAAAAGTTTAATACGCCGATTAGCACGATCAAGGCGTTTGTTGTTGCGCACTATGCCCACAAAGTCCCACATAAAGCGTCGAATCTCATCCCAGTTGTGAGAAACTAAAACTTCATCGTCCGAATCAGTGACTCGGCTTTCATCCCACTGAGCGATTGCATCGACTTTGACTATGTCATTGATCTTACTTTTTATTTGCTCGGCTGCGCCGAATGCCAACACAAAACATTCAAGCAATGAATTGCTCGCCATGCGGTTAGCGCCATGGAGTCCGGTAAAACTGGTTTCGCCAATGGCAAATAATCCGTCAATATCGGATTCGCCATTTTTATCGACCATAACCCCGCCACAGGTATAATGGGCCGCAGGCACGACCGGAATTCGATCTGTGGTGATATCAATTCCAAACTTCAGACATTTTGAATAGATATTGGGGAAGTGGCTTTTTACGAAGTCAGCGGGCTTGTGGCTAATATTCAGGTAAACACAGTCGCATCCGATACGTTTCATTTCATGGTCAATCGCTCTCGCGACAATGTCTCTAGGTGCTAGCTCTTCTCTTTTATCAAAGTCTGCCATGAAGCGGGTGCCATCGGGCAATTCTAGCCAAGCGCCTTCGCCACGTAAAGCTTCCGAAATCAGGAATGATTTGGCATGGGGGTGGTAGAGACAGGTCGGGTGAAACTGATTAAATTCCATGTTGGCGACGCGGCAGCCTGCACGCCAAGCCATGGCAATGCCATCGCCACTGGCTCCATCGGGATTGGTGGTGTAAAGGTAGGTTTTACTGGCGCCTCCGGTGGCCAGGGCGACAAACTTGCAGCGAATCGCTTCAACCTTCGAGCTATCCTGATTTAAGACGTAAACTCCTGTGCAGCGCTTAGCTTTCCCGCTAGCTTGTGGCTGTGTCACTAAATCTACAGCTGTGCAGTTAGATAATAGTCGGATGTTTGGGTGGTTAGCGGCCCTAGCCTGAAGGGTCTCGAATACTGCTTTGCCTGTCGCGTCGGTTGCGTGAATGATACGGCGATGGCTGTGGCCTCCTTCTTGGGTGAGATGGAGGGAGGTGAGTTCTGAATTCCCAATTTTGGAATCAGAGGTAGGCGGTGGCGCCGACTTAAGCGTAAAAGGGACTCCTTGTTCGACTAGCCACTCGACCGCACTGGCGCTGTGGCTAACAACATGTTCGACTATGGGTTTATGGCATAGACCCACTCCAGCAACCAGCGTGTCGTTAACATGAGACTCTATACTGTCCATTTCATCCAGTACCGCGGCTATACCCCCTTGAGCATAGTAGGTGGCACCTTCTCTTAAGTCGCCTTTACTAAGAACCGTGACTTGGCAAAAATTTGCCGAGCGCAAGGCCAAGGTTAGCCCAGCGGCACCGCTGCCAATAATGAGAAGATCCGTTTTATTGTTAACACTAGCGAGCGAGTCAGTCATATCATCCTTATAATGGGGCTTAAGCACATTGCAAATTCGGTTTATACAATTAGGGTATGCAGCTATGGTTATGTTGCTCTGATTTTGTAGTTAAGCTGAGCCATTTTAACGGCAACAATCCCTTTGCTATTGGTACGCTGAGTATCAGAAAAAGGATGTTGCGGTTAGCTTGGGGTCTGCTCTATGTCCCTATTTTGCAAGCCCAAGGCGGCAATTGCCATAAATTTGACATAAATTTTAGAAATCTTAGAACTTTTGCAATCAGACACTGTCTATCTCCATGCAAGGAATACTTTTGTTCCAATGTGGTGGTAGGTGAAACCCGTTTTATCGGAGTTGGAATGAATGACAGAAGATACCGATCAACAGCTCGTTGACAGGGTCTTGGCTGGAAATAAAAACGCATTTAACTTCTTGGTGGTGAGATACCAGCATCGAGTATTGGCCCTTATCGGGCGCTTTGTGAATGATCCGCAGGAAGCGGAAGATGTCAGCCAGGAAGCTTTTATTAAAGCCTACAGGGCGTTGTCTCTTTTTAGAGGTGATAGCGCGTTTTACACTTGGCTTTATAGAATTGCAGTTAACACAGCGAAGAATTATCTGGTTTCTAGAAAGCGGCGACCTCCAGCAAGTGATGTTGAGGTGGAAGAGGCTGAGGTAAGTGAAATAGGAACAGTGCTCAGGCAAATAGAAAACCCTGAAAGCAGTCTTGCTACTGAAAAATTAAAACAGGCAATCGATGTTGCTATTGCCGAGTTACCTGAAGACCTGAGAACCGCCTTCACCTTGCGGGAGTTTTCAGGGATGAGCTACGAAGATATTACCGAGGTGATGGATTGCCCGGTAGGAACAGTAAGGTCTAGAATCTTTAGGGCACGTGAGGCGATAGACAAGAAGATCAGGGACGCAATATAGCGCTGCGCTAAGATACTCTGCTAAGCTGAATTTAGTTTGAATCAGGGGGGTTAAGTGTCAGTAACTGATTTTCTATAGACTATACTTTACATAGTAATTGTAACCTGTTGTATTTATTGTTTTTTGTTAAGCTTGGAAAGACCACTAATAATCTGAGGCTGCTTATGAGCGAGTTTGAACGAGAATCCCTATCCGCATTGCTAGATGGTGAAACAGATGCGCTAGAGCTGCGTCGAATTCTACAGAAAAGCGAAATGGACCCGTCTCTGTTAGAGACTTGGGGCCGCTATAACCTCGTACATTCAGCGTTAACTGCTGAGGCCGTGCCAGTAAGTTCGGGATTCGCTAGTGCCGTGGCAGACCAACT
>Ga0307488_10001276_pt1 | contig 21002 bp, 17 predicted proteins | sample SB02metaG_FD_202248 | JGI IMG/M metagenome (GOLD analysis project Ga0307488, IMG submission 202248) | Sea-ice brine microbial communities from Beaufort Sea near Barrow, Alaska, United States - SB 0.2 | ecosystem: Environmental > Aquatic > Marine > Coastal | place: USA: Alaska | collected... | reverse complement strand
CACTGATGTCCAGAGTGTGGCGCACGCGGCGCAAGATGTCGTTATTCGTCATGAGATTGTTCTTTTTAGAAGAGATTGAAATTGGCATACCATGCCGCAGAGAACAGAAAGGTAAACTGGTAGATGAATCGAATCCGAATCCCAGGTTCTCTCACGTCGGGTTCTGTTGCCATCTCGATATCACGTGATGGAGTCGGGAAATTGGCACGCGTTTCAATGCTTAAAAAGCTCACTTTTGTGCGGCATTTTCTGATACAGTCGGTGCTTTCACAAATGCCAAACCTTAAAGAAAATCGCTGGCTACGACTCGGGTTCTCCGTGCGCCTATTCTATGTCGCGTCTGCGTTCTGTCGCGATCGAGCGGCCAATCTCATGGTTTCTTCCGCCGAGGAGCGGAAGATCAGCAACGGTGGATAAATGTGGTAACCCCTTCAATTCCGGCACGCCATTGAAAAACATTGAAGAAGGAAACCCAAATCAGTAACTTCTTTCCAAATGTCATGAAGAACCCATTACGCCAACCTTTTTATTTAGCTTTTTGTTTCGTCATTCTTCTGACGGCACCTTTTATTCCGGCTCAGGACCTTCCTGCGGTCAAAGTCGAAAACATTCGACGCGTTTTTCACAACGGGGAACACAACGCCTTTACTGATATGATTCGATGGAATGGGAAGCTTTGGCTTACATTTCGTTCCTGTCCAGACGGTCACATGGTTTTCCCGACTTCCCGTATCATTGTCCTGTCGAGCGAGGACGGTAAAGACTGGAAACAATCTTTCGAGTTTTCGGTCGCTCAACGCGATACCCGTGATCCACACTTTCTTGCCTTTAAGGATAAACTCTTCGTCTTTACCGGGACCTGGTATAGTGGCGATTCGGAGTTACCGAGGGAGCAGTATGATCTGAATAAACACCTTGGTTATGCTGTCGCGACGGAGGATGGCACCAACTGGAGTCAGCCGCGGCCAATGGAAGGCACCTATGGCCACTATATATGGCGTGCTGCCACCGATGGGGAGACCGCCTACCTCTGCGCCAGACGTAAGCGAGATTACACAGAAAAAGAAACCGGTGCGGGTGGCGCGCGAATCGTGGAATCAGCTATGTTGGAAAGTAACGATGGGTGGAACTGGAGATTTGTTTCTTTATTTCAGCAGGACCAGGGAAATGAAACCGCGTTCAAAGTTCTGGACGACAAATCCATTGTTGCGGTCAGCCGCGAAGGTTCAAAAACTGCCCAGTTGGCAAAGTCGCACCCACCCTATCTCGAATGGGAAAGGTCGGAACTGGATGAATACATTGGGGGGCCTTTACTCGCGAAATGGGGCGATCGCTGGATCGTTGGTGGTCGGCGGAATACGAAACAGGGCCCTAAGACGACTCTTTACTGGTTGAGTAAAGATACGCTGAATCCCTTCGCCGAATTGCCCAGTGGGGGAGATAATTCCTATCCCGGCTTTATCGAAATTGACGCCAGTCACGGGCTCGTGTCCTGGTATTCCAGTCATGAAAAGGACGCTGAGGGGAATGTCATCACCGCTATCTACCTTGCAGATTTCACGGTCGAGTAACGATTTTATTTCAATGATTTTAAATACGCTACTGCACTTTCCTAATCATGGCAGTTGAACACGCGTTTGCAAACTATCCCGAAACCTGCGGTCTTTTTATGAAACCTCTTTGCCTGATCCTCTGTTCCACATTTCTGTCATTTTCGCTTTTTGCGGAACCGGAGAAAATTCAGATCACGATTGATCGCGGGGAAGATATTGGGCAGGCCTTTGGTTCTTTATTCGAGGCAAAGAGTAAAGATGGCGCATTTGTGATCGGGGCCGGGTTTCAAAATGCCTACAATACGCGTTACCGGGCAGATCGGCATGAGCTTCAGTTTTTTATCCGGCCGGTGCAAGAAGATCGTGACATCGAGGTAACAGAACTGCCCCGCCCCAATAATACTCTGGCGGGCTCTTATCTTTTTAGTCGGGGAGGAGTGATTTATTCGACTTACGGAGGGGTCAAAAAATGGGATACGGCGACTAATTCCTGGGAAGAAACCAGTGGCACGGGAGGCGGGACCAACGAAACCATGCAAGTCGGCGATGGAATTATGAAGTTTGGGGACGGCACGGTTTCGTTTAACGATGAAGTCATCCTCGAAGCTCCGGAGGTCGGCAACTATCAGCTCTTTTTCTATGCCAACGGTTATCTCTGTTTCTATCACGTCCAGCGGGGGGACGGCCCTTATCGTCCTTGGAAAAATGATGAGGACGGATTCAGCAAGTTGTATGCCTGCCCCTGGAAACCAGGGCAGGGACCAGTTAACTTGTCACGGGCAACCGTGAAAACCTTGCCTGTGGTCGGCGAAACTACGTTTGCATGGGGGGTGCTCGGTGATCAAATTACGACCGGTTCGAATGTCGGAGGCGTCTATGTTTTTAACAACTCCACCTGGCGAATGATCGTGGAACCGAGCCTTGGGTTCAGCTACCAAATTTATTCCAGCCTCGTCCTTAAGGATCGCTTGTTGATGGGGCACTACCCAACGGGCCGGGTTTTTGAATTTGATGGCACTGCGATCCGGGATATCCCCGATTGGCCACCGACTCCGGAAGGAGTTTCAAAAAGTGCGCGTGAAGCCCAAACCACGATTCTCTACGCAGGCGAAGTGTTCGCTGGAGTGTGGCCCTGGGGGGAGTTGTGGCGCTTTCACCCGGACCGGCAAAGCTGGACGCTTCAGCAGCGAATGTTTGGTCATCCTGCAACTACTACCAAAACCGTTCATCCCTACGACATCGAAAACGCCAACCATAAACCGCGTAATCTTTGGGGGCAACGGGTTACCAGTCTCGTCGTAAATGGTTCCGATTTGTTTGTCGCTACGTCTGCGAAGTCTCCCGTGGAATGGCGTTCTGAATTAGCTCCCTGGCTCAGTCCGGACAAGTGGAAGTCGTATGGAAAGGTATATCGAATTACGATTCCGGGGCACCTCAGCGTGTCGACAAAATGGACCGGAAAGCCCACTACCTTTGCCTTTGAATTTGATGAAAGTGAAGTCAGGATCTCCCAGGATGGCATTGAGCTGGGAGGTTTCACCATTCCCGAGGCATGGCAATCAAGCCTCGAGTTTCCCGAGATTCAAATTGGCAACGGTATCTTTGGGCCGCTCCGTGGAAAATTGGTTGAATAAGCCGGTGAGGCGTCTCTTGACGATGTCGATCTAAAGATCGTCCGATGCTACGTTTGCTCGCCATTCTTTTTCTCCTTCCAATTTCGAACGAGCTTGTTGCGCAACAAGTCAACGACACGCCGTCAACCGTTGCTATCGTTCCTTTCGTGATTGAGCGAGACGTCATTCTGCGTCGGGCCCTGGATACCAAAGATGGGTTCCTATTGGATTCATCCCGGTGCCGCACTGATCCCCGCCAGCGCCCTAAAAGATCAGACAACTCCGGCGGCGCTCATGGTGCTTTTCAAATTCCTCGGTCGCTCCGATTTTTATTCCGGCGTCTACACGATGCGAAGCGATGATCTGGGACAAAGCTGGAAAGGTCCGCAGTTGGAAAGTGAATTGGATTGGGTCAGCGACGGCGAGGTCAACATCGCGGTGGCTGACGTCACTCCGGGATGGCACGGGCCGTCGAAAAAGTTAATCGCGATTGGAGCCCAGGTCCGCTACAGCGCCAAGGGCAAGCAGTTGGAGGACCAATCGCGTGCTCATCAGACTTCTTATACGGTGTTTGATCCCGCCACTGGAAAATGGGAAAAATGGCGTCGCCTCGAAATGCCAAAAAGCGATCAGTTTAACTTTGCGCGATGCGCCTGTGCCCAGTGGCTTGTCGAGGAAGCCGGTTCACTTTTGCTGCCCTGTTACATTGGCCCCACGGTTGGGGTGCCTTTTTCCACCACAATGGTGCGCGCCAGTTTCGACGGGGATCAGCTTCGCTATGTGGAGCACGGCGATGTCTTGGAGTTACCGATCAAAAGAGGCCTTTACGAGCCGTCGCTGGTTCGTTTTGAGGGACGCTATTTCCTGACCATGCGCAATGATCTACAAGCTTATTGCAGTGTTAGTTACGATGGCTTGAAATTTGAGCCGATTCGGAAATGGAAATTTGACGACGGCGAAATCCTGCGAAGTTATAACACCCAGGCTCATTGGGTCACTCTGGGTGACGGACTGTTTCTCGTATACACCCGGGCCGGAGCCAACAACGATCAAGGGGTTCGGCATCGGGCACCCTTGTTCATCGCGCAAGTTGATCCCCGGAGAATGGTTGTGATTCGGGCGACCGAGAAAATTCTTGTTCCGGAGCGTGGCGCGACCCTGGGGAATTCGGGCGTCACCGTGATCAACTCCAATGAATCATGGGTCACTGTCGCGGAAGCCAATGTCGATCGCTCTGAAGCTGTGCAGCTTGGTGCGGATGGCAGTGTTTATGTTGTGAAAGTGAAAGCGGCAAAGTGAGGTGTTCTATTTTTCTTGGCTCTGCCGCACTCCGCGAAGTTTACAAATCGTTGTCTCAGCTCCTTGGTACTCAATTTTTCTGGCTCTCTTTCAAAAGTGAAGAGCGGTTTCCTGTCTGAGTTTCAGAAAGAGGTAATCCAGGGATCGGATTCCGCGGGATTTGTGGATGATTCGGCTGATCGTGCTGTTGAAGCCTTCGATTTTGCCATTGCTGACGCAGGCAAAATCGAACAAGTCCTGCTCATTTTTTTCAATAATGCCATTCAATCAATGGGACAGGGGGGGCGATCGCGATTCGCACTGAGTGCTCGAAAATTCGGAAGACATTCGTCAGAGTCAGGCTTGTTACGGTGCTCTTAAATCTGGAAAGCATGTGGTGGTTAATATTCGTGACTACGGGACCGGTATTCCTGAAGATAAAATCGAAAGGGTTTTTGAAGCTTTTTTCAGGACCAAGTCAAAAGGTGAGGGCACCGGTCTGGGGCTTTCGGTAGCAAGTAATCTCCTGGAGATACATTCCGGAGCGATCGGTCTCAACAACGAGGTGGATCCTCCCGGTTTAAGGGTGAAAATTGTACTTCCTCTCGCAAACGAAACGGGTGTATGCTAGAGGAAGAAGAATGGACAGGGCACACAGAACCAAAACACAGAACCAAGGAAATTATCCATATCTGATGAAAAAAATATTACTGGTCGATGATGAGACAGGGCTGACGGCATTAATGAAATTAAATCTGGAGGCGACAGGACTTTACGAAGTTTTAGTGGAGAACCAGTCCGTTCTGGCGACGAATGCAGCGAAGTCGTTTAAACCGGATTTGATCATTCTCGATTACATCATGCCCGAAAAAGACGGTGGCGATTTGATAATCGAGTTCCAGGCCGATTCAGAGCTTAAAGATGTGCCGGTGATCATGTTGACGGCGCTTGTCTCTGACCAGGATACTCATGGCACCGGTTTGCTCGAATCCGGGGGACAGACGATGCTGCCTAAGCCAGTGTCTCTTGATGTCTTACTGCGCTGTATCGAAGAAGAGTTGAGTAACGCATAGTTTAAGAGATACTATTTTCTTGTTGTTTTAAGGATTACAACGGGATCCAAATTCCTTCAAAGTAGCGAGTATCATGGTTTATTTGTTCTTTTCGCTACGATTTTGGGGAGTCCCATTATTTGCGCACAGGGCGATTCGGCTGTTACTCTTGGTCATGTTTTCCAGCAAGTCGACTTGGTTCGCTCTGAACTTGACTTGATCCGGCTGGAGTTGGAAAAATCGGAACCCAATCCTCCTCCACCTGTGAATGTCGAGGGCGCCGAGCCGAGAGAGGTATTTTTCCAGGCGTTGACACTTTTTCGAAAAGCGAATCAAATGGCTTTCGAGCACACTCGGGAAGGGGGCGAGTCACCTACTATTCCTAATCGTGAGATTAACCCGGGCGACGTTCAGGAAGTGGTCACGAAAGCGTTACAACGTATCCGCAGAATCAAAGAGAGTCTTTCAATCAGTGAGCAGGCCGAGCTTCCCGGCCTGGATTCCAGTGTAACGCCGTCCCAGGTTTTCGAAGCAATTGTTTCAGCAAACCGGGAGCTTAATCAATTACTCGACCGACCATTTGCTCCCGAAGATGTATACGAGCAGATCACTGTGGCAATTGGCTATGCCACACGCCTCCTTGATACGAAAGAGGCAAGAAGTACGCCGCCTGAACCACCGCAGTTTGAGCGCCGCAAACAGCCGGCCCACGTTTATCTGGAATTGGTAAAATGTTTCGATGAAATTCACCAGATTGGAGAGGTTTGCAATGCTCCGATGCTGAATCTTCAGTTGCAGAACGAAAGCGAATTTGCTTCAGCCGAGCCGGGCGATGTTTACGACATGGCTTCGCTGTTGGTTTCAGAGCTAATTTATCTGCACCAGCTACGGGAGCACCCGGGTCCTCCTCGAAAAGTGTATGATCTAGGTAGAAAAACACCTTCTCACGTCTATCAGCGCGTTGGGATTCTCCGCAAACAAATGACGAGTTTGCGGCGGCGTGTTGATGAAACCCCCAGCTTGCTGAGTGACGAAATGGCAGCTTCCACTTCAAGTTCCAACAATACGACAAAAAATCGCTCTTTTTGGTCAGAAAACCTGGGAGCCCGACTGCTTCGTTCTCATCTTACGGCAGCGGCGATAGGTTTGACCCTGCTCGGGTTTGTCCTCGTGTTCACTTTGTATGTGAGGTCGCAGACAGTAGATCTGGTTCGAATCAATGCCCTGTTGGCGAACGCGTCACACTGTGGCTTCGCTGGGGCTGGAGAGATCTTTGTCATCCCTGCGAGGCTGGATTGTACTTCCAGATCAGAATTTTGTGACGAGCAGGCGCCAGGCCTGGACGGAGCAAATTGAGCCCGCTCTTTCGCTCCTCGCGGAAATGGAAGCGAAGACCGAGCACACTGAGACGTTGCCGCAAATCAAAAATCTGAAACGGCTTCTCAGCGAATTGAAGGAAGTGCAGTGGCGGATCGAAGAAGTCGCGCACACCCCCGGAAATGAACCGGCACGAAACTTATTCGATAACCGGATGCAGCCTGCCATGGACGGAATTTACACGATGGTCACTTCGATGATTGATCTGGAAAAGCTCGAAGACGGGGAGGGCGGTTCCCGTCAAATGCTCGCGGCAATGGCGGATTTTCGCGGTTCTTTCACCCGCAGTCAGGCAACCCTGGGCAATCTGGTGACATCGGACACAAGCGAGGATGAAGTGGCGTTTCTTAATCAGGCGGGGATTGCGAAACAACGCTTGAAAGATCTCACGGATGATTCCGATTTGTTAATTCCGGAGCAGAAACTCCTTCTCAATCGACTCAAGACGGAGTTCCCGCTTTTTGTGACTTTATCCGACGAAATTATTAAAGCGCGGAAGTCGCCGGAATGGAACATTGCCAACGCAATTCTCCACAACGAGGCGGTCCCTATCTCAAGGCAAATATCAGATATCCTATCGGAAATGGCCAGCCAGCAGAGCCGGCTAATGGTGGCAGGAGTTGCTCGAATGGATAAGCTTAGTCGGGTCGCGACTGCGTCTTCCTTCTTCTTCGTGATTTTCATGGCGGTCTCTGCCTGGATAGTTTCCTGACGGGGGCGGGAACGGCTTCTCAATACAATTAATCTGCTTTCCGAAGCTACCCGGAAAATGGCAATTGGAGATTTGACCGAAGATTTACCTGTTCAAGGCGAAGATGAGTTGGGCGAATTGACTGCCGCTTTCAATCTGATGCGCTCTTCTATTTTCGAAGCCGAACAAGCCCTTAAACATCGTGACGAGGAGTCGCGCAATGTGATCGAGTCTTCACCCAGTGGAATGATTATGACTGACGAACAGGGAGTCATCATAATGTTGAACCAACAGGCCGCGGTTCTCTTTGGTTATCAAAACGATGAATTGTTGGGTCAGAAGATTGAGATTCTGGTTCCCGCCGATGTGAGGGGGCATCATCATAAACTCCCGGATGGATTCATGGCGCATCCTGAGGCACGTCCCATGGGTATTGGTCAGCAGTTGCGTGGCCTGCGCAAAGACGGCGGGCGCATCCCAATTGAAATTGGTCTCAATCCGATCCAAACCGGACAAGATACTCGAGTCCTCGCCGGGATCATCGATCTGACTGAGCGGAAGCGGGTCGAAGAAGAGCTTGCCAAAGAAACTGCCGAAGAGGCGAGTCGCGGTCTGGGTCCGTTTTTTCGTGTCTCTCTTGATATGTTATGCATTGCGGGGACTGATGGATTTTTTAAGCGGGTTAACCCGGCGTTTTCAGACACGCTTGGTTATCCGGAAGACGAACTGTTGGGGCAGCCATTCATAGACTTCGTGCACCCGGACGATCAAGCCTGAACGGTGAAGGTGGTCGAAGAGCTCGGAGAAGGGGAAATCCTCGTCAACTTTGAAAACCGCTATCGCCATAAGGAAGGACACTATATCTGGATTGAGTGGAGTTCCGCTCCCGACCCCGAATCCGGAACGCTCTACGCAGCGGCGCGAGATATCATCGAACGAAAGCAGTATGAGAAGTTACTGGCCTGGCAGGCGACAGAAGCAAGACTCCTGCATAGAACAGTGGTCCTGACATCGAACGGGATTGACTTCGATACCGCTCTGCAGCTCTTGATTGACGAGATATGCGTTTCCACCGGATGGCCCATCGGTCACGTTTATCTGCCCGCTCCTGACGGGAAATTACTCGAATCGACCGAAATTTGGCATACTGGCGAAAACGAAAACGATGGCGAAAGCGAATTCCGCCGAGTGACTCGGGAAATCTCATTTGCCCCGGGAATCGGTTTGCCGGGACGGATCTGGGAATCCGGAAAGCCCGAATGGATTGATGATGTGCAGAGCGATCCGAACTTTCCCAGAGCCAAGCAGTGTGAGGATATCAATGTGGTCAGCGCCTTTGGATTTCCTATTAAAATTCACAATCAGGTCGTGGCGATTCTTGAGTTCTTTTCGGACAAAACCGTGGAGCCGGGTGATAAGCTGCTCACTCTGGCGGACAGCCTCGGACAACAGATTGGACAGGTGCTCGAACGACAGCAGGCGAAAGAGGAGATTCGCATTGCCAAAGAATCTGCGGAAGCTGCGAACCGGACTAAGAGTGAATTTCTCGCCAATATAAGCCACGAGATCCGAACCCCGATGAACGGAATTATCGGGATGACCGAATTAGTGCTCGGAACCGATGTAACCAAAACCCAGCGCGAATATCTCGAACTCGTCAGTCAATCCGCCGACTCTCTGCTCACCGTTCCCTTTCTGACATATTCATTATCCTCACGCTCAACCTGTCCTTCCTTCATCGGGACCGGCTCGCGCACATGACTGAGCAACTGCTTTGAAAACTCATCAACACAAACCAGCGGGCGTTTCGGATCACGCGCTCTAGCATACACCGAAAGCACATCTTCCATTCTTGCGACAAAAGCAGCACTTCCTTTTGGCGAAATACACCAATACCGTTTCAGGTGAGGTTGAAGTTCATTTTTTTTTAAACCGGAACGGACCGTTTCCGGGGAAATCGAGTCTACCAGTTCAAGTTCGACAAGACGTTCTCCCAGCAATCGTAGCGTCCACTTTGCATGTCCTTTTGGCGGCTTCGAACAAGCCCCTGCAACCAAGCGAGCTTGCAACTTGCCATCCATAATCACCCGACGCGGCGGGATCTGGCGCTTCTTACGTTCAAGCGATTCGAGTGGACCCATCTCTTGACTCTGCTTGCGCAACTTTTCAATAGAACTCACTGACATTCCCACATTATTAGCGATTTAAACATCGCTGAGGGGGCCGCCGCCATGGTTCTGCGAGGTGACGCTTTTCCCAGCATCGCGGCCGCTATCAAACAGGGCAGAACCATATTTATTAATATCCGAAAATTTGTGGCCTATCTCATATCCTGCAACATCAGCGAGATTTTCGTTGTCGGAATCGCTACACTTTTTACTTCTGCTATTCCGCTCCTGCCGTTGCAGATTCTCTTTCTAAATTTGGTGACTGATGTTTTTCCAGCGTTGGCATTGGGCGTCACCCGGTCTCAGAGGAATATCCTTGTGGTTCCACCCCGAATAAAAGGAGAGGCAATTCTCCATAAAAAAGACTGGGTTCTCGCTTGCTGGCATGCGTTAACAATCGCCTCAACCACTCTCGGAGCTTTCTTTTTCGCGATCTTCAAACTGGGCCAGACACCTGAGGAAGCGATTACCATTTCGTTCCTAACACTCGCGCTCGCCCAACTTTTTCACGTTTTTAACATGGCCAGCGCCAATGAACCTTTCTTCGCAAGCTCAATCGTAAAAAACAAAATGGTTTGGGGGGCTCTCCTCCTTTGCGTAGGTCTTCTTTTTCTCGCTTGCTGGCATCCTACAATGTCAGAAGTGCTGGCCCTCAGGCTTCCTACAGGAGATGAATGGCAGGTAATTGTAGGATTTACTTCACTGCCGGTTTTGATCGAACTGATTCGCCGCCCCATTCTTCGCGCAAAGAAAAATTGATAGCGAACGGCTTTTTTGTGTCCCTTTTTTGATAGTTAAAGCTACCGTACGGGAAGCAGTTGACCCGGTGACAAACCTCTTGCGAATACCTTCGAACCAACCCTGTTGAATTATAAAGCTTTAACGAAGCAATAGGGTAAGTTCTTCAATCATACCCTGTTCGATCGTTTTGCTTATTTTTTCGCTTTCAAAAAGACGATCAAATCTGCCATTTCCTGTTTAGAAATCGCGGCCTCCAATCCCTCAGGCATCAGCGAAACATTGGCGCTGCGAAGGCTCGTGATGTTTGTCCGCAAAATGCCGCGAGTGCTTCCATCCGGAAGTTTGAGCGTGATGCTCGTTCCGTTTTCGCTGGCGATCAGCCCGAACAACTGTTCGCCGGTTTTGAGTAGGCAGTTGTATGAGTGAAATCCCGGTTGGATATCCAAATTGGGATCGAGAATATTTGCGAGGAGCTTTTCCGGTTCGTGATCGACCACGGTCGCTAAATCTGGTCCCAGCTCGCGATCACCGATTTTCCCATGTTTATGACACACGATGCAAGCTTTCTGAAATACCGCCAAGCCGGCCCCCGCGTCGCCTTTCATTTCAAGGGCAGGTTTGAAATCCGCGACAATTTTTCCCCGAGGCGAGGCATTAATCGATTTCAATATCTTTCCGGCCCGATCCCTCACTTTGGAGTTTGGATTTTTCAACAGCCGCGTCTGTCGTGTTGGATCGAGATCAGACGGCAGAATAGTTTTTGATTCGAGCGCGGCGAGAAGCTCATTGATCCATGCTCCGCGGGAGAGAAGTTGATCGATCACCGGCCCGCGGACCTGCGGCGAAAGGCCCGGCCATTTTTCGAGCAACAAAGTGGGAACCCCTAGATCAGCGGTTGAAGCCAGAGTTTTGAGAATGATTTTAAAATCGTCAGGCGGCGTCGTTGGGGCAATTTTACCGGACAGGAAATCGATCGCTATTTGTCGATGTGACTTTACCCGGGCAAGCAACGCGGCACTTTCAATTTGATGTGCGATCGATCTCTTTTCATCTGCGAGAACCGATTTCGATTTCTCAATGAGCTTCTCAAAATTTGAATCTAATTCGGGGATTTTCAGGTCGGTGATCTCAAGATTGGTGCGGCTCAGAATTTCGAGCATCTCCACAGTTGCCGAAGTCTCATCGAACGCAGTTTGAATCAACGTCGCCGCTGATTGTGAATCTTTGATCCCAATCGCAATTTCAACGAGCGGAGCCCGCAACTTTTGGATCGTTTCCCTTTTAAGTTCAGGCACCACCGCAGCAAAGTTCGGCAGGATTGAACTGAGGCCGGCCGCAACAAAAAATGGACTGTCCCGCTCTGAATTCAGGATTTTCACCAAGGTTGCCGCCGTCTGTTTTGACCCAGTAAACTCGCCTATGGAGAAGGCGAGTTGCAGTCGCACTTTTGGAGCGGGGTCTTCGACCAACGCAAGAGCGGCGGTCACGATTTCGGGACTCTGGTGCCTTTCCGCCAGGCGAAGTGCATTCTCTCGAACTCCTGAATGCGAATCACTCAAGGCAGCTAGAATCGCTGATTCAGAGAGCTTCCCCAAACCGTCCAGAGTGCAAAGCACATGAAGTCTGGCGCGAGGATCGGTCCCTTTGGCGGCGAGTTTCGTCAGTTCAGGAACAAGCGAAACATCGTTTCTCCAAAGGATCAATTGCTGCGCCTTGTCCCGCACCCAGCCGTTTGGCGATTTCAGCAGATCGACGAGATCAGCCTTCTCGAGATCGAGTGGTGCCGCTGGTTTCGAGCCGGCCTTTCGCACCCGCCAAATTCTTCCCCGATCATCGCCTTCGCGCGAAAGAGGTTCCAGTTCTTCTTTACCACCTGTCTTGAGCCACTGCATGTGTTCGATGACATACCGATACATGTCCGCCACCCAAAGGCTCCCGTCCGGTCCATTCCTTACCATGACCGGCCTACACCAGCGGTCGCTGCTTGCAAAGAAATCGGGATCACCTTCGGCGCTATATCGCGCGCCCTTGAACGACACCCCATCATGCTCGATTTTGATTCGCTGGGCCAAATTATGAAAAGGTTCGCAGGCAAATCCGTTGATTTCATTTTCGGAGAAAAGCGAACCGCGGAAGATCATGCCGGAACAGGCCGAGGTGTAGTGACCGGAATGCTGCAGACTGTGGAATCGCTTTTGCGGTAGGCTCTTTGGGGCGACTGGCGGATTTAACTGACTAGGGATGAGCACCCGTCCTTCTGGCGATGCAAAATGAGGGTTCCGCCGCAGATAGTGATCCGGCAAGACATAGTGCCATAGCGGTCGTGAGTTTTGTGTGCCGAACCAGTGTCCCCAATCGTCTCGATTTCTCCCGAATTGGGTGGGCCCGCTTTGCGGTTCAACCTCTCCGGTATCCGGTCGGAAACGAAAATCCCGACTCCCAATTTTGACTTCAGCGTCCGCGCGCGTGGATCGAATTTTGGTATCAATACCGTATTTCCCATGGTGGCCGCCTGCGGCGACGTAAACCCAGTTATCAAGACCCCAGCGCAACCCGTTTGCCCTCAGTTGCTGATTCCCCTCAGTTAACCCGGTAAGCAAAACCTCTTTCGAATCGGCTTTCCCATCGCCTGTGGTGTCCCGAAGAAAAAGGATATCAGGGGCCGCTGTCACGATTACCCCGTCCCGCCACGTGATGATCCCATTCGGAAAATTCAGCCCTTCAGCAAATAACGTCGCGTGGTCCATCGTTCCGTCACTGTCTCGGTCTTCCAGCAATCTGATCCGACCGCCAGCCGCATTGTTATCGCCAAGCCCAAGTGGATAATCCGCCATCTCCACAACCCAAAGCCGGCCCTTTGTATCCCAGTCGAATGCGACCGGATCCAAAACAAGTGGTTCCGCTACCACTAGGTCGAGAGTGAAGCCCGCAGGAACGTGAATCGATTGATAGGCCTCATCAGGAGAAAGTGGCTGAACCTTCACCACAGGTTTTCCCTGCGCTCCGGAGACTTGAATCGCGCAGGAAAGCGCAAAAACGCTACGCCAAAATATCTTGAATAACATGTCCGTGTACATCTGTGAGCCTTCTTTCAAATCCATTATGATAATAGGTTAGTCGTTCGTGATTTAATCCTAACAGGTGCATGATCGTGGCGTGAAAGTCGTAAACCGTGACGACATTCTCCACCGCTTTGTAGCTGAACTCATCCGTCGCGCCAAAAGTGAAGGGAGCTTTCACGCCAGCCCCTGCCAGCCAGGCGGTGAATCCATCCGGATTGTGATCGCGGCCGCTTGCACCTTTTTGAAACGTCGGCATGCGGCCGAATTCCGTGCACCAGACCACCAGTGTGTCTTCGAGAAGGCCTCGTCGCTTCATGTCCCGGAGTAAGGCTGCGCAGGGCTGATCCAAAACCGGTCCATGTTTCTTATATTGTGATTCAATCGATTTGTGGCCGTCCCAATTACTGACGCCCTCCCCGCCAGTTTGGTAGGCTCCGTTAAACAATTGCACGAAACGCACGCCGTTTTCTAAAAGCCGACGAGCCAGGATACAGTTTTTCGCGAACGCCGCTTTGAGTGGGTTGCTCGGATCATCGGCTCCGTATTCTTTCAAGATGGAAGCCGGTTCTGTCGAGAGATCACTGACTTCCGGCACCGACAACTGCATCTTTGCGGCCAGTTCGTAGCTGGAAATCCGTGCCGCCAACTCACTGTCACCGGGGAATTTATCGAGATGTTTTTCATTCATCCTTTTCAAAAAATCCCGCGTCGCAACGTCAGTTGAAGCATCGACTCCCGGTGGGCGAATCAGATTCCGAAGCGGATTCGACGCGTTGAAATCAGTGCCTTGAAAAGCAGCAGGCAGAAAACCGGGGCCCCAGTTGTTGACGCTCGATTGCGGCGTCCCTCGCGGATCGGGAATTGCCACATAGGCAGGTAAATTGTCATTCTCTGATCCAAGTGCCCATGTGACCCACGCGCCCATGCTGGGAAAACCATCAAGCGTATTCCCCGTCGACATGAAATTCTCACCCGGTCCGTGCGTATTGGTTTTCCCCGTCAGCGAATGGATGAAACACATGTCGTCGACCAACTCGCCAAGGTGCGGAACCAGATCAGAAACCATTTTCCCGCACTCTCCGTATCGACGAAATTCCCAGGGGCTCTTGGTCAGATTCCCTTGTTCCCCTTGAAACGTTTTCAATCCCTCGGCACCCGGCAATGGCTCACCATTGTGTTTCACTAACTCCGGTTTATAGTCAAACGTGTCGATTTGACTGACCGCACCCGAGCAGAAAATGACGAGCACTTTCTTTGCGGCGGCATGTTGATGGGTCCGCCGTGGCGAGAATGGACTTCCGGGATTAATCACCGGACGTATCGGTCCCTCCGAACCTAGCAGCCCTTCTTGTTTCAGGAGACTCGCAAGCGCAATTCCACCGAGCCCGCGAGCGGTGTGATCGAGAAAATTACGGCGATTTAAAAGAGGATTCATTGGAGAAATAAAAATTCATTAGCATTCAGCATGGCCCGGGCGAACTGGGTGAGGCCTTCAGCTTTGATAAATTCAGATGCACTTTCAATATCTGAGGCAGATGCGGAGCGACCGAAACAACGTTGATACGCCGCCTCGACCTGACCTTTTATTGATTCGTGTTCAGCCTTCAGGCTCTTCGCAAAAACATCTGCCTGCTGCATCACAAAACTGCTGTTGAGCAAGTTCAGCGCCTGGAGCGGCGTGGTCGAACGGCTGCGTTTTGGGACTGCCTGACTGGCGTCGGGACAATCAAACACGCCAAAAACCGAATCCCGTTCCTGCCGCACCTTTTGCATGTAAATCATTCGGCGCCAGTCCTCCGGGCCGTAGATCTTTTTGGGATGGTAGTGACGCACGTTTTCCATCTCGACTTCGAAAGGCGAAAATCCAGGGCCACCTGATTTTTCTAAATCGAGGGCTCCTGTGACGGCTAGAATCGAATCGCGGATCCCTTCGGCTTCGAGTCGACGGGGCGGGAAGCGCCACAATAAACGGGAGGTCGCATCGACGCCGAGCGAGGTTTCATCAGGCCGACTGTCTTGTTGCCAGGTCTCAGAAAGTAGAATCTTACGGTGCAGCTTCTTGAGCGACCATCCGTTTCCGACCAACTCGAGCGCTAGCCAATCGAGCAGTTCAGGATGGCTGGGAAGGGTTCCGTTTTTCCCAAAATCACTCGGAGTATCCACAATGGCTGCCCCGAAATGAAACTGCCAGATTCGATTCGCAATAACACGGGCGGTCAGCGGATTATCTGGGGAGGCAATCCAATTCGCCAATAAAACGCGTCGCTTCTGTTCCGGAGCTGATTTTTCCAAATCAAGCGATGTAAAAACGGCGATGGCATTCGGGCTGACTTCTTCGCGTTTCGCGTCCGGCTCACCACGGTAAAGGCGATGAGTCGGTCCAGGTTGATTGAAACTACCTGCATAGATTTTAGTGGAGGCCGACAGCGCTTTGATTTTCGCAGCGGCGTTGCCGAATCGTTTCTTCAATTCCTTTCCGACAGTGGTTTTGTCGGGACCGAGGCGCGTGAAATCATAGGCAGGCTCATCCGCTTTTTTACCGGAAAACGGTTTTCTTGTGGCGGAACTGGAAATTGGCTTGAGATCGACTTCTGATGTCGCAGAGGCCTCGATCAGGTAGGCAACGGCGAGTCGATCTTTGTATTTCCCCAGCCGGTCCCGCCCCCATTTGATCGAATGAATTTTTGTCGGCACTGCCAACTCGATCTGCACCCACCCGCCAGAATTCTTGCTCGAAATCCAACTGTTCGCGTTTCCGAATTTGCCGTCGTTAATCTGTTCGAGCTTGTGAAGCGGATGCGCAAAATCCCCGTTGGAAGAGACCTTTGCGCCTCTGCTGGCGAGAGCGACATTCTGATTTTTCGAATCAAACACCTCGATCTCATCGATGCATGCGGGCGCTCCTTTCGAGTTTTCGATCGTGAAACGGACGATTTTTGTCAGGACTGGCTCAAATGACTCGACGTTCTCCTTGAAGTTCACAGGCGGTTTGGAATTCGGGTCGACCGGCGTCTGGTAGGGTTTCAATTTAGCAAGCAGCTCTTTCATTTCCTTTTCAACTGCCGCAATTTTTTCTTTGGTCGGAACGGGGAGAGGAAGTGCCCGTTCAGCATGCTGCACCCCCGCAAAAACAGCCTGCATCGAATAATAATCAGCCTGAGTGACTGGATCGAATTTATGATTGTGACATCGGGCGCACCCTAACGTGAGTCCCAAAAATGCAGTCCCGGTGGTGTTGATCATGTCATCCAGTTCATTCATCCGCTGCATCTGGCGGAGCTTGGGATCCTGGCCTTTAACGGTGTCGAAGGGACCCGCCACGAGAAATCCAGTTCCAATATCCGCCCCGGTCGCATCCCCCGCGATCTGCTGACGAACGAATTGATCGTAAGGTTTGTCGGAGTTGAAAGACTCGATCACCCAGTCACGATACGGCCAGGAATTGGGGCGTTCCCGATTGGTTTCGAAGCCATTCGTGTCTCCATAACGGGCGATATCGAGCCAGTGCGTAGCCCAGCGCTCGCCGTATCGCGGGCTCGCGAGAACGTCGTCGATCAGTCGTTCCCAGGCGTCCGGTCGTTCATCCCTGGTGAAATCCTCGACTTCCTCCGGCGAGGGTGGAAGGCCGTGCATGACCATATACAGACGGCGAATCAGCGTTCTACGATCTGCTCTTTTTGATAATATCAAGTTTTCCGCAGTCAGTTTCTTGCGGACAAAGTCGTCGATCGTTTGATTCGGTTTTTCGCGTTTCGGCTGAATGAATGACCAGTGGGTCAGCTCGATTTTCTCGACGTCGCCGCCAAGTCGTTCCGGAGTCTTCGCCCCGTCATCGATCCATTTTTTGATCCGCTCAATTTCGTTAGCCAACAACGGCGCGCCCTTCGGCGGCATCTCAAGATCCGGTTCGTCATGAGAAACCAGTTTTATCAGAAAGCTCTCTGCCGCATTTCCTGGAATGACTGCGGCTTCGCCTGAATTGCCTCCCTTCAGTAGCCCCCAGCGCTTATCCAAACGGAACTGACCTTTCTGCTTTTCACTTCCGTGGCATTCAATGCAGCGTTCCTGAAAGATTGGCTCGATGGATTTCTCGAAATCAACAGCGTTAGCCAGCGCCGGAACCGTCGCAGGGAGAAGAACAAAGAATGGAAAAAGCCAACGCATTTTAAATTTCGAGCCACTGTATCGAATTTCGATGAATTGATCACGACCAAATCGATACGTTGATACGGCGGCTTTAACGGGACCATCCCGTTTCAGATGGCAGCCGCAACTGCGTGATCAAAATTCAATTCTCCAATCAGGTAAGACGTGAGATCATTTTGCTGTTTCGTAACCTTAGAGGAATCACGCTATGCTAACCTTGACGAATGGGGGGCAGCCCCGCAAAAACGAACGCCACCTCGCCCGGCGTTCCGCCATCAAAGTTGGAACACTCGGAGCATTCGGGTTTTCTCTGGCCGATTTGATGAGTCTCAAGGCGTCCCAGCCGCAGAAATCGAAGCTCAATGACAAATCGGTCATCCTGATTTGGCTTGATGGCGGGCCGAGTCAATTTGAAACCTACGATCCCAAACCAAATGCGCCGAGTGAATATCGCGGCCCGTGGGGCGACATCAAAACCAACGTTCCGGGGATGCGGTTTTCGGAAATGCTACCGCTTCAGGCGAAACATGCCGACAAAATGGCGGTGATCCGCTCGGTTCACCATTCCACCGGTGATCACTTTGCCGGAGCCCACTGGATGTTGACTGGAAAATTTGGAAGCACCTCGGCGAACAAGGCTCAGAAGTCGCCCTCTGTCGGTTCCTGCGTCGCAAAATTGGCCGGTGAAAGAGTCAAAGGAATCCCTCCTTATATCGGGCTTCCCGCAGCCGAAAGTGTCTATTTGTACCCCGGCTACCAGGGCGCCGCTTACCTTGGCGCAAGCTACAATCCGTTTCAGTTGAACATGAAGCAGAAGTATCTCGCTTCGAACTACAAGGCAGCGATCAAGCCACCGCAGTTCCTGGAGAGCATCGACGACAGTCTCGTCAAGCGTCTCACCGAACGGGATCGATTGCTAAAGACGATGGACGGGATCAACCGGCAGATGGATCAATCCGGGCTCATGGAAGCGATGGATACACACCAACAGTCTGCCATGGAAATGATGCTCAGTTCCAATTCCCGCGAGGCATTTGATATTGAGAAGGAATCAGATGCCACCCGGGACCGCTATGGACGGGGCCCTTGGGGGCATTACACGCTGATGGCCCGTCGTCTCGTGGAGAACGGATCGCGATTTGTAACCGTCGATATGCCTCACTGGGATACCCATTCGAAAATCAAGTCAGCGATGGAGACACGTCTCCCGGTCTATGATCAGGCGGTGGCGGCTTTGTTGCAGGATTTGGAAGAGCGGTCTTTGATGGATGATGTCCTGGTGGTGATTATGGGGGAATTCGGGCGGACTCCAAAATTAAACAGCGGCCAACCTGGGATACCGATTCCAGGGCGGGATCATTGGGGCAATTCGATGAGCGTGGTGATGGCCGGAGGCGGATTAAACTGTGGTCAGATAGTCGGCGCGACGAACGCTAAAGGGGAACATCCTGTCGAAAGAGCCCTCGAGCCCTCCGATGTTCTTGCAACGATTTACCATGTGCTCGGGATCGATTTGAATACCATGCTGCACGATTATTCAGGACGTCCTATTCCAATTCTTGATAGCGGGAAACCGATCCGGGAGCTTGTTTCATAAATTCGAATCAGTCTTTCGCAGGCCGATGGCGCGGAATCGTGAGCGGGCCCTGCTGCACGTATGGATACATGTCGCGAAGCGTTTCGTAGGGAATCCAGTTTTGAAGCCCGTGAACTTTCGCCACACCCTCTTTTTCGTAGCCGAAGAAAAGTGGTTTTTGATGCATCACAATTTTATCCAGATAAACATCGAACAGGCACCAGCCAAAGGTTCCGCCTTTCACGATGGCTGTACCGCCGAGAACCAGATAATTCGTTTCCTCCTCTTTGGCTCCCCACAATCCCGTGTGATAGTGCCCACTTAGGCACAGCAGAACTTTGTGTTCTTTCATCAGTTCGCGGAGTTTGTCACGACCGGGACCGATTTGGTTGTATTTCCCCTTTCCCTTTTTGTTGTCTTGCCAGGGTGAAACGTGAAGTGCCAGAATGATTTCTTCACCGCCTTTTGATGCAGCAGAAAACTCCGATTCGATCCAGGCAAGCTGTTCTTCGGAGAGACCTCGCTGATTTCCTGTCGCATCGACGACGACAAACCGAAGCCCTTTGTGAACTGTCGAGTAGTCTGACTTCTCGTTGAAATATTTCAGGAACAAATCGAGTTCTTCATGATTTCCCCGGACGTAGTTTGGAATTTTCAGTCCTTTTCCGAGATCCGCGATATCTTGATACGCTTGCTCGTTTTTGTTATCGTGAACCATGTCGCCCAGGATCAGCGACAACTCCGCGCCCGCTTGGTTGATCTGATCTACGGCAAGGCCAAAGCGAATTTTGTCCGCATCGTAGCCGCCAAATCCGATTTGTGGATCGCCAAGGCCAGCGAAGCGAAAGATAAGTTTTTCCTCTGGATCAGGCAGCAATTTGGGCGCTTTAAATCCTTTGGGAGCCTCAGTCGTTACGATTAAGTCATCGATAAATGCGGGCGTGTCGGCAAGCCCACCGAAGCCAATATGAAACTGTGAGAATCCACTTGCGGCAGAAAGTGGCGCTTCTTCACTGAGAACCTGATCGTCGAGCCAGGCAGCGCACGTTCGGCCATCGAGATCGAGTCGAGCGGTGACAGTATACCAACGCTCGGCGTCCATTTCTGACAAGGTGTAGAGACGCCAATGCGGTCGTGACCAGGTGCAATGCCAACGAAGCTCGGTATTTCGTGTTGATGGATTTTGGAAAGGAGAAGCAGCGAGGCGCGTTAGAATTTCACCGCGTTTCGGTCCGCGCGCGTCAAACGTGAGACCGCCAGCCCACTTTTTGGGTGGCTTGAATCTAAACTGAATCCAGACGGCGCCTTTTTCGTAAGCCTGTGGAAGTTCAAACTGCAGGCCCCAATTGTCTGTGCGGAATGCTTCGCTATGCAAAATTCCCAGCGCTTTTGAACCATCAATTCCCTTGCCGGTCAGCACCGCTGCAGTTGGTTTTGTATCCCCTCGAAAGCCAGCAAATCCAGTCCAGCCCTCGCTTTCTATCATGAGATACCCAGAGTCATAGGTTTCGAAATTCTCAGCCCAACTCTCATTCGATTGAGAACGAACCGTCACTGAAATCAGCACTAACCCGATCATTCCACATTTGAGGATTCGTGAGGGCGACTGCTTCATTTCAAAGGAGACGCGAGGAATCGATCAATCACAAATCCGCAGTCACGCACTCCAGACGACGAACGTGAATACGGGAATCCAAAATAGCCAGACTTCGTACAGACTAATCGGATGCAACGGGCCTCACTTT
>Ga0307488_10001275_pt1 | contig 21012 bp, 16 predicted proteins | sample SB02metaG_FD_202248 | JGI IMG/M metagenome (GOLD analysis project Ga0307488, IMG submission 202248) | Sea-ice brine microbial communities from Beaufort Sea near Barrow, Alaska, United States - SB 0.2 | ecosystem: Environmental > Aquatic > Marine > Coastal | place: USA: Alaska | collected... | reverse complement strand
AGTCTGAAGTACGTTTACCATTAGGTACTATCCGCGAAACAGGTGAATTTGATATTGCAATTCACTTACACCACGATGTTGATACTAGCATCAAAGTTGTTGTTATCGCTCAAGCATAAATAATGCTGTAAAGCATTGTTACAAATGCTTTGTTCATTATTAAATAACCCCTTAACTTTCCATTAAGTTACGGGGTTATTTTTTTGTCCAAGGATATATTTTTAGAAAAAAATATAAACCTAGTGTCCAAAATTTCCAAGCACTAAACTAATAAAAATCAATATTTGATTTAACTTGATGGTTATAACGCTAAAGCTTCTTACTCAATATCTAGTGGGTCGGGTGACAGTATAATCCCAGTATTATCCGAGTATATGTGATCATCAGGTAAAAATGTCACACCACCAAAGTTAATCGCGAGGTCACTCATGCCATTTTCGTTATCATCAGCGCCAACAGGAATGGCAACAAGACTTTGAATGCCTATTTCAATTTCTTCTAAAACATCAACATCGCGAACACTACCGAAACAGACAATACCTTCCCAATTGTTTTTATAAGCCTGCTCTGCTATTGCACCATCAATTAGTGCACGGCGAGTAGAGCCTCCGCCATCGATGACTAATACCTTTCCGGTACCATTAGAGCTAAGTATTTGACTTATGAGACCATTACTTTCAAAACATTTTACGGTAACAACTTCGCCACCAAACGAATGGCGGCCGCCATAATTACTGAAAATAGGCTCAACAACATCGATAAGGTCTGCATAAATATTGCACAGCTCAGAAGTATTGTATTCCATAAATTATCTCTCAGGTATTTATATAAAGACTCAATGAATTTAAGTATACCTTAGCTTTATATCAAATCAATTAAGTTTATTCCTACTGAGCTCAGATCGCTGAGAGTTTAATCGTTCAAATGGTTATAACTTTGTGATATTGATTTATATTAGTTTTTTTGAAAATTAGAGGGTAAATACTCAAAGTAAATTTATTACCTTTAGTAAAATTGTAGTGAGTACGTTGTCACTCGTCCTTATTTTAAAAAAACCTCAGTTATATAAAAAGAACAATATTAATACAGTAAAAATTGGGAAAGCTAACTTGTCAGTTTTATAGCTAAAAATATGAAGTAGCAGTGGCTAAAATGTTAAAGGATACAAGTTAATTTAAGCGTTAAAGCTGCGTAATATCAATAGTAGCTTCACGGCTATGACCACTGTCCTTAAGTTGTTCAAGGTACTGCTGCCATAATTCTTTATGGCGCTGACAAAGTTCCTGTAGATAACTCTCGCTATAAATAGCGTTGTGCTGATCGTCAAAAATCAGTCGGTAACCATGTTTGGCGACCGACTCAATTGATTGTAATTTAACATTTTTTTTGTGACTAATTAATGCTTTACCCTGTTTAGCTTTACTTCCTTGTGGCGACATAACGCGAATAAACTCATAGGGTAAACTTATTGTTTCACTGGTGTCTATTTTATTTTGGGCACAACTAAGACCCAGCTCTGCCTTTTTGTTATTTAAAATAAAACGATCAATATGCAACATATTTGGTATTAATTTCCCTATTTATAAAATGAAGCGACTTAAGTCTTCATTTTTTACAAGTTCTGTGAGCGTTACTTCGACAAATGTTTTATCTATTGTAATACTTTCACCGGCTCGGTCATTCGCATTAAATGAAATTTCTTCAATTAACCTTTCCATCATGGTGTGTAAACGGCGTGCACCAATATTTTCGGTATTCTCATTTACTTGCCAAGCAGCAGTGGCGATTGCTTTAATACCATCACCAGTAAACGCTACCTTTAATCCTTCAGTCGCCAATAATGCAATGTATTGTTCGGTTAAGGACGCAAAGGGCTCGGTTAAAATACGAACAAAGTCATTTGTGGTTAATGCTTGTAATTCAACCCTAATGGGTAACCTGCCTTGTAACTCAGGAATAAGGTCTGAGGGTTTTGCCATTTGGAAAGCGCCTGAAGCAATAAACAGAATATGGTCAGTCTTAATCATGCCGTGTTTTGTACTGACTGTTGAGCCTTCAATTAATGGCAGTAAATCCCTTTGGACACCCTCACGTGATACATCTGGACCAGAAGAGTCACCACGTTTACAAATTTTGTCAATTTCATCAATAAAAACGATACCATTTTGCTCTACTGCAAAAATAGCTTTTTCTTTAATATCATCCTGATTAACGATTTTAGCGGCTTCTTCTTCTTGTAGTACCTTAAGAGCTTCTTTGATTTTCAATTTGCGTTTTTTTGTTTTATCACTTGAGATGTTTTGAAACATACTTTGCAATTGTGAGGTCATGTCTTCCATTCCCGGTGGAGCCATGATTTCTACACCCATTTGTGGGGCCGCTAAGTCAAGTTCAATAGTTTTATCATCTAATTGGCCTTCACGTAACTTTTTACGAAAAACTTGACGGGTGCTGGAGTTGCCCTCAGTTTCATTATTCCCGAAATCTTCGGTGGGTTTAGGCAACAAAATATCTAAAATACGCTCTTCTGCAGCTTCTTCGGCAAGATGTTTCACACGTGCCATTTCTTGTTCTTTGGTTATTTTAATAGCCACATCAGCTAAGTCACGAATAATGGTTTCTACTTCTTTACCAACATAACCAACCTCAGTAAACTTTGTGGCTTCAACTTTAATAAAAGGCGCATTAGCTAATCTCGCTAATCGACGTGCTATTTCTGTTTTGCCAACACCCGTTGGGCCGATCATTAGAATGTTTTTAGGGGTCACTTCAGCGCGTAAGTCTTCATTTAATTGCATTCTGCGCCAACGGTTTCTCAACGCAATAGCAACAGCACGTTTAGCATCCGCTTGACCAACAATGTGACTATCTAGCTCATGAACAATTTCACGTGGTGTCATACTCGACATAATTCTTCCTATCTAATAAAGCTATTAAAAAGCTTGTTATAGCTCATCTATGATGTGATTTTGATTGGTAAATACGCAAATGTCGCCAGCAATTGTTAATGATTTTTCAACAATTTCTTTTGCCGATAACTCAGTATTTTCTAATAGGGCTATTGCTGCTGACTGGGCGAAGTTACCACCACTGCCAATGGCAATAAGATCATTTTCTGGTTGGACAACGTCGCCATTACCGGTAATGATCAGCGAGGCTGTTTCATCTGCAACAGCAAGTAAAGCTTCAAGCTTTCTTAATGCTCGGTCACTGCGCCAATCTTTGGCAAGTTCTACTGCCGCTTTAGTAAGATGACCTTGATGTTGCTCTAATTTACTTTCAAAGCGTTCAAATAATGTAAAAGCATCGGCAGTACCCCCAGCAAAACCAGCGAGTACTTTGCCATTATATAAACGGCGAACTTTTTTTGCGTTGCCTTTCATTACAGTGTTGCCGAGCGATACTTGACCGTCGCCGCCAATAACAACTTTGCCATTACGTCTTACAGATACGATTGTAGTCACATTTAACCTCAATTAATTGAGCGACAAATATAGATGTCACTTTATATAGTATTAAATTGGGTACGTATTGGATGATTTCAAGAGTGAAGCTGAGATTTTATCTCCAACTCCAAATCTGGCAATAATTGACTTTGTTTCGGCTAAGTTGATGTTTATCTTTCTCTGCACTGCGCTTAAGCGTATAAGGGCCTAAAATCACTTTATACCAAATACCACTAGTGCCTTTTACCTGTCTAATTTGGGATTCAATGCCGCTAAAGGCAATGGTTGCTTTTAATCTTTCTGCTTGTGCTTTGGTTCTGAATGAACCACATTGCATTTGATAAGGGCCACCCTTTTTTACTTCATACTTACCCACATCTACCTTTTTAGTTTTTAGCTGGTCAATATAAGTCCATTTTACTTTGGGTAGTTCAGGTAAAGTCGCACTATTATCATTATTTTTTGTCGATGTTTTTAGTTTAGTATTAATTGGTTCAACGGTGGGTTGAACATCTTTGATTGACCATAAAAAATAGCTAGCACCAGCAATTAAAGCGATCGTCATTAGTCCAATAAATTTAACTTTTATGTCTAACCCTTCATTTTTATCGGTTTTTTTGGTCTTCTTTGTGTAAGGGTTCTTTTTTTTCTTTGATGAGCGAGGACGAGAAACATAATCCTGATGAGCCATGGTAAATACTCTTAAATACGACAAAATGAAACTAAGGTAAATTTTAATCATTCTAACCGAGTCGTCTCAAAATGACAGCTCTTTGTGCAATGTATGTTTCTACTAATGGTTACAAGCGCTACCAATTTAAATCTTGAGGATCGATATCCAGGGACCAACGCACTTTACTTTGCCATTCGTTGGTTAATGCTCGTTGTAGCAATTGATGAATACCTAGGTGAAGGTTTTTACGAGACGTTGCTTGAACAATTAAGTGATAGCGAAATTTCCCTGCTTTTTTTTCCATGGCAGCGGGTACGGGGCCCGCAAATTCACAACCTTCAATAGGGGCAGAGCAAAGTGCTTGTAAAAATTTACTCGGGTATGAAGGATAATTAGCATCCGCCCGAAATAGTGCCTGATAAGTAAAAGGCGGTAACAATGCTTGATTTCGTTCAATTAAGGCATGGCGAGCAAAATGATAATAACCATTGTTGACGAGATCTTGTAACAATGGGTGCTCAGGATAATTGGTTTGTACTAATACCTTACCGGGTTTACTTTCTCTACCCGCTCTGCCAGCGACTTGAATTAACAATTGGGCCATTTGTTCAGCAGCACGAAAATCAAAGCTAAATAAAGCGCCGTCTACATCTAATACAGCCACTAAAGTAACATCAGGAAAGTGATGACCTTTGGCTAGCATTTGTGTGCCGACTAATAGTTGATGTTTTTTATCACTCACTTCTTGTAAAAGTTTAGTTAATTCGCCTTTTCGTCGAGTACTATCTCTGTCGATGCGCACAACAGAATAATCTTCAAATAATTCACCCATTCGGTTTTGCAGTTGTTCTGTGCCTTGACCTATCGGCTTAATACGAACACTACCACAGCTTGGGCATTGGTGAGGAATACGTTGTTGACTACTGCAATGATGACAAATAAGCAGTCGCTGTCCTTGGTGTAACGTATAGGGTTTATCACATCGTTGGCAATTGGCAATCCAATGACACTCTTGGCAATTAATGGCGGGTGCATAGCCCCGACGATTTAAAAACAAGAGAACCTGCTCATCACGGGCTAAGGTTTTTTTGATTTCATCTTTTAATGTGCCTGATAGACCATGTTCCATTTGTTGTTGGGCAAGATCAATCAACTCAATGTTGGCGACATTACTTTTTCCTGCTCGTTTTAATAATTGGTGGTAATGATACTTACCGGAAAGCCCATTTTGTAATGATTCTAAACTCGGAGTAGCACTGCCAAGTAATATTGGAATATTGAGCTGTCTTGCTCGTAAAATAGCGATATCCCGTGCATGGTAACGAAAACTATCTTGTTGCTTTAAGGACCCATCATGCTCTTCATCCACAATGATCATACCTAAACGATGCAAGGGCGAGAAAACGGCTGAACGGGTGCCAATAATAATGGCAGCATTATTTTGCTGGGCAGCTAGCCAGGTGTTAAGTCGCTCACTGTCATTTAATGCTGAGTGGTGAAGGTAAATAGGGAGGTTAAAGCGTTGTTCAAAACGCATGAGCATTTGAGGCGTTAAGCCAATCTCTGGCACTAACACTAATACTTGTTTATTTTCGGCTAATACTTGCTCCATCGCTTGCAAGTAAACTTCAGTTTTACCACTGCCGGTGATGCCATCAATTAAATGACAAGCAAACGTATCTTGAAGTTGATTAACTGAGGCCACAATGACCGCTTGTTCTACTGACAACGTTAATTTTTTTTCTTTATTAAGGTTTTGCGGTTGCCACTTATAATCTTTTATCTTTAGTTCTTGTTCAAATATCAGTGTTTTATCTTTGAGAGCGGTTAGTTGAGTTTTGCTATAACCTAATGTCCGAAGTTCGACCCAACTAATGGCTTGATGTGACTTTATTAATTGTAATAGCGAAAACTGTTTAGGGGCTTTCTTAGCTAAGGCAAGCATCAGTTGTTCATTGAGATCTGCGGTGCACAACCATACTGTTGGTGTAACAATTTTTGGTGGCTCAACTTTTCGTAATAATACCGGTAGTGCTTGTTGAAGAACATCGCCAATGGGATGATGATAATAATTGGCACAAGTAATTAAAAACTGCAGTAAGTATTGATCAATAGTAAATTGGTTATCCATTCTGGAAAGCACAGCTTTGAGTTTTTTGGCGGGTACATCACATTCACTTTCAATCTTTGTGATAATACCAATAACTTGTCTAGCACCAAAAGGCACAATGACTCGCTCACCTATACTTATCTCTGGTGTTTGTAGTTTTGTTGGTAATTGGTAAGTAAATAATTGCCTCATAGGGACAGGAATAGCAACTTCTACATATTGGTTTTGCTTTTCAATACTCATTTAAATAACAATTAGTTTTAATATTAAGATAAAGGTTATTTTGACCTTTCAAGGCTCTTGTGCCAAGCAACATTTCACCTATGTCGACAAAAGTTACAAATTATATTTTTATTTTCTTATCTCTATTGATGTTAAGGGTTTGATTGCTTATAATTTGCGCCCATTAATTTAACTCGTATGGTATTTGGCAGTTTTATTTTAGTCATTAATATGACAATACTGACCAAGTGGCGATGCGGCTTATTAATTAGCTTATCTTTTTATAACACAGGGATAACTGGTTAATATAAATATAGAGGTTGTTATGAAAGAAGGTATTCATCCTGGCTACAACGAGTTTAAGGCAACTTGTTCTTGTGGTAACGTTATTGAAACTCGCTCTACAGCGAAAAAAGATATTTATTTAGACGTATGTTCAGCATGTCACCCGTTCTACACTGGTAAGCAGAAAACTGCTGAGACCGGTGGTCGTGTTGATAAGTTTAACAAACGTTTTGGTGCTCTTAGCGCGAAGTAATTCAGCTTTAGAAACCAATCAAAAAGCGCCTGTTGGCGCTTTTTTTTTGCTCTAAATCTGCAGCATGTACTAGTTATGGACAAAACTGACGTCATTATCTTCAGATAACAAGGTCAGCGATACAAAGAATAAGGGGGTAGAGTTGTAACGAGAGATAACCAAACAGTGTGCCTTAGCAAGCATTGGTAAAGCGAGTGAAGTCAACGGCCAAACCAAGGCATATAAATAGAGAGCTAATTTCCAGTAGTACTTATCTTTCTAGATAATCACTTAGCGTTTGGCTTGGTGCTTTATATCTATTTTTATAGATGGAAATGATTCAGTAATCTGATATTCTTGTGCATCTAAAAACAAGTACTTAAAATTTAATACTTAATTCAACTGAACTGGTATTAGCTTTATTCTATTTGCTTGTGACTTTTTATCAGATTAAAGGTGTTATTGATGGCCGACCGTAAGCCAGCCAAGTTTGCAAAAGAAAAACAATTCATTCGTGATAAACAAATTGATGACTTGAAAACTCCTCCTCACTCTTTAGAGGCTGAGCAGTCAGTTTTAGGTGGTTTGTTACTCGATAATGAAACTTGGGACCGTGTGAGTGAAAAAGTTGTTGCCCAAGACTTTTATAGCCGTTCACACCGTATTATTTTTGAAACTATTGGCGTTTTAATTGAATTGGGTGAGCCCGTTGATTTAATTACCTTATCTGAAAGTTTGGAAAATGATCAAAAGTTAGACGATGCTGGTGGTTTTGTTTATCTCGCCGAGATGATGAAAAACACGCCGAGTGCTGCCAATATTACCGCTTATGCTGAAATTGTTAGAGAAAGAGCGGTTACTCGTGAGTTAATCTCTGTAGCCAACGAAATTGCCGAGGCTGGTTACGATACGCAAGGCCGCTCTAGTGCAGAATTACTTGATTTTGCTGAAACTAAAGTATTCGCCATTGCTGAGCAACGAGTGAATAAATCTGAAGGCCCTGAGAGCATTTCGTCAGTGTTAGAAAAAACAGTTGATCGCATTGAAAAACTTTGTAATGAACCTTCAGGTGGCGTTACTGGTGTATCAACCGGTTTTGTTGACCTTGATAAAATGACTGCTGGTATGCAACCTTCAGATTTAATTATTGTTGCTGCTCGTCCCTCTATGGGGAAAACGACTTTTGCAATGAACTTAGCTGAAAATGCAGCAATGACTCAAGATAAACCTGCCTTAGTGTTTAGCTTAGAGATGCCTTCAGATCAGTTGATGATGAGAATGTTAGCTTCTTTAGGTCGTATTGATCAAACTAAAATACGTACGGGTCAACTTGATGATGAAGACTGGGCGCGTTTATCTTCTACCATGGGTTTGTTGCTAGAAAATGGTAAAATGTTTATTGATGATGCAGCAGGACTAACCCCGACAGATGTGCGTTCAAGAGCACGACGTATCGCGCGTGATCATGGAGGTTTAAGTATGATCATGATTGATTATTTACAGTTAATGCGGGTGCCTGCATTATCAGATAATCGTACTCTGGAAATTTCAGAAATTTCTCGCTCGCTCAAAGCATTGGCAAAAGAGTTAAAAGTACCTGTTGTAGCACTTTCTCAGCTTAACCGTAGTTTGGAACAGCGGTCTGATAAAAGACCCATTAACTCAGATTTACGTGAATCAGGGGCAATCGAACAAGATGCTGATCTTATTTTGTTTATCTACCGTGATGAAGTTTATAACGATGACTCTGAATGGAAAGGTATGTCAGAAATAATCATTGGAAAGCAGCGTAATGGTCCTATTGGCAGAATACCACTGACCTTCCAAGGCAAATATTCTCGCTTTGACAATTACTCGGGTCCGCATGTACTTCAAGAAGAATAACTAGTCCATGACTTTTAGAACCGCTAACGTTGTTATTGATTGCCAGGCTTTAGTTAATAATTTTAATATTATTAAACAACTGGCACCAAGCACTAAAATATTAGCGATTTTAAAAGCTAATGCCTACGGCCATGGCCTAGAAATCATTGCCCAAGCACTGCCATTGGCTGATGCTTTTGCGGTTGCTCGAATAGATGAAGCATTAGCATTACGTGCTGCAGGTATTACCCAGCCAATTATGTTACTCGAAGGGGTTTTTTCGCCTGAAGACTTGGCTATTTTGGCTGTTAATGACCTGCAAACCACGGTGCATAGTCTTGAGCAATTAGACGCTATTTGCCAAGCCCAACTTGTTCGTCCTCTAAAAGTTTGGTTAAAAATTGATACAGGAATGCATCGCTTAGGTATTAATCCTGAGCAATTTGACCACTTTTACTCGGTCCTATCCCAATGTGACAATGTTCAACAGCCTTTAATCTTAATGAGTCATTTAGCTTGTGCAGACGATATTCAAAATGAGAAAACGACTCACCAAATAGCCTTATTTGAACAGCTGACGTCCAAGCTCAATGAAGAAAAAAGTTTAGCTCACTCGGCTGCACTGTATGCGTGGCCAAATTCTCGACTTGACTGGATTAGGCCCGGCTTAATGTTATATGGGGTATCGCCTATGCTAATATCGACAGACAAATGGGGTGATAGTGATCCGCTAGCAAAATTGACACCAGTGATGACATTACAATCGAGTCTGATTGCCGTTAGAGCGATCAACACCGGCGAAAGTGTTGGCTATGGCAGTGCTTGGACGTGTAAGAGTGATACCACTATTGGCGTTGTGGCTATTGGCTATGGTGATGGTTATCCTCGTCATGCAGTAAATGGGACGCCGGTATTAATTAACGGAAGGCGGGTGCCTATTGTTGGCCGAGTTTCGATGGATATGATCACGGTTGATTTAGGTTACTCTGCACAAAATAAGGTGGGCGATTCAGCTATTTTATGGGGAAAGGATTTACCCGTTGAAGAAATTGCCCAATGGGCAACCACTATTCCTTATGATCTGCTCTGTAGTATAACAGGCAGAGTTAAAATTAAAGTGATTAACGCCCAGTTATAATCATTGACCTTTTGTTCCAACTCGCCGCTAGTTTAAAGCTTTGGTCGATAAACTCAGCTCTAACTAAATGAAAAAATCAAACTCTGGTTTACTGCATTTTAACGAATTATCTGTGATTAACTATTAAAGCTAAATTCAATATTCGCTCTATTACCATCAGCAGACTTTAATGGAATAATAATAATAGGGTTTTTAGATTTATGATGAATAGTATCATATTTACCTGATACGACTACAGGGGGCCATATCAAAATCAATACTATTTTCACTGAATATCCGTTTAGCACCACCGGTACCCATGTTGGTTATTTCACCAACTAAATCAGTGATCTCGTCATTTACTTCATCAGGAGCTTCACCTACCATGCCTTTCATCGTAGCTAAGGCTATAGGAGCGTCAAATGTAATGATAAAGAACCCCTTTAGTTTGCTTGCTGACCATACCAATTAAGCCTGAGACATCGCCCAGAGCAACTTTATTTTTCTACGGCAAATGTAAATCACTGTGGACTAGTTATATTCTCAATCTTTACACTTTTTTGTGTTTGGCTGAACATTAAACTGCCTTTCATCACCATATCTTGATAATTAACAGTATTTATCTGCTTAGAATAAGCATCAATCAGTAAATCGTTTTTTACCACTAAACCAGATAAAAAATGTTCACTATCGGACTCTTGATAGATATAAATTTTACCAAGATGTACTTCTAAACCTACCCAGTTCAGTTTTATTAAGTTTTCATTTCGTTTAATAAAAAAGTGTTTTTCAATATATTTTTTAATGAGCTGTTCGTATTTGGGGTGTTCGGGCGAAAAATTAATTTGTTGCTGTTCAGCAATTAAATTCTCAACATCATGAGCGGTAAATTGATGAATAATTTCAATTTTTTTATTATTAGTATTAATTGAGAGTTCAGTTAAGCCCAAAAAATAGGTATGAGCAAGTGCCGTACTTGCCCAACCAAGCAGTATCAGTGATACTAGCGTTAAGACTTTAAATGAGTGCATTATTGAGTATCATCATCTTTTTCATCTTCATCATCTGATTTTAACTTTTTGTTATAATCACGCATCATGTCTTTTTTGTTTTTGTTGTGTTTGTAAATTTCAAAACGAGATTTAATTGGACGAGCGGGCCAGTAGTTGTTGTTAATGTCTACATCGGCAGTTTCCCAGTTAGGATCTAAAGCTATAGCGGTGATCTCTTTATCACGAATTAATAACTTAGAAACATTTTTGCTGTTTTTACGCCAAATTTCTACAGGAATATTGATATGCTCAACAGAGTTGTCTGCATAAGTGATATCTAAAATAATAGGCATGACTAAGCCGCCTTTATTTTCAAAATCAATTAAGTAGAAGTTACTGGTATTAAGCAGTAACTCTTTTTCCCATTGCTCTAATTTTTTGTGGCTAGCGTTATAGCGGTTACGTTTGTCATTGGTCGCGGTAAATTGATCGTATTCATTATAGAAATCTAATAATTCAGGTTTGTCATCTGTACGTACATTTGAGTCTTTATTTAACATATCACTAATAAAGGTGGGTTTTTCGTTTTCAAGGGCACGCAACCAAGCTTCTTCGGTATCAGGATTCTGGCTATCCGGGCTGTATAAATGAATATCACCTAAAGCGATATCAACATGATCTGTGGTATAAAACCAACCGCGGAAAAACCAGTCTAAATCAACACCTGAAGCATCTTCCATCGTGCGGAAAAAATCAGAAGGCGTAGGACGTTTAAACTTCCAGCGTTGTGCATACTCTTTAAAAGCAAAATCAAATAATTCACGGCCCATAATAGTTTCACGTAAAATGTTTAATGCGGCAGCAGGTTTACCGTAAGCATTTGAACCAAATTGTAGAATAGACTCTGAATTTGTCATAATAGGGACTTGGTTCGAACTTTTCATATAACGAGTAATATCTGCGGCATGACCACGACGTGATGGATAGCCTTCTTCCCAAGCTTGTTCTGCTAAAAATTGTACAAAAGTATTTAAACCTTCATCCATCCAAGTCCATTGACGCTCGTCTGAGTTAACTATCATTGGAAAATAATTATGACCTACTTCATGAATGATAACGCCAATTAAGCCATATTTAGTGCGGCGAGAGTAGGTTTTCTCACCGGTTTTTTTATCAAGTGTGGGACGAGGACCATTAAAAGTAATCATTGGGTATTCCATGCCACCAACAGGTCCGTTTACTGATATAGACACCGGATATGGATAGTCAAAAGTATATTTATTGTATTGCTCCATCGTGTGGATAATGGCTTCAGTAGAATATTTTTCCCACAGTGGATTACCTTCGTTAGGGTAATAAGACATTGCCATCGTATTAGTGCGATTATGTTTATAACCTTGGGCATCCCAAATGAATTTACGGCTAGATGCGAAAGCAAAGTCACGAATATTTTTTGCTTGGTAATGCCAGGTTTTAGTTTTGGTTGAGCGTGATTTTTCGTTCGCTAATGCTTCTTCAGAGGTGACAATAATGACGGGTTTTTTAGCGGTTTTAGCTTCTTCCAAGCGGCTACGTTGAATTTTAGTTAACACATTCTTAGGGTTTTGTAATACACCGGTAGCAGCAACAATATGATCGCTTGGCACTGTGATTTTTACATCATAGTCACCAAATTCTAAAGTGAATTCACCGTGATCTAAAAATTGTTTATTCTGCCAACCCATAACATCATAATAAGCGGCAGCGCGAGGAAACCAGCTGGCTATTTCATATAAGTAATTGTCATCATCTTTAAAGTACTCGTAGCCAGAACGTCCATCTAATACATTTTGTTCATGTAATTGATAATTCCAGTTAATCTTGATTTCAACATTATCACCTGACTTAAGTGCTTTAGGTAAGTCAATGCGCATCATGGTGTTGTTAATCACATATTTTAAGGGTTTATCATTGCTGTCAGCTATTTTAGTTATGTCATAACCGCCGTCAAATTTAGGCGCTTCAATAATCTCTCGCACATCAGTCATGGAGATTTTTTTTAATTTTGATGATGAGCGCGTTAGATTGAAGTTAGAGTCTCGCTTAAATTTATTTTGATCCAATTGCATCCAAAGGTAACGCAAAGTGTCTGGTGAGTTGTTGGTGTAGTTAAGTGTTTCTGAGCCTGTTAGACGTTGAGTTTTATCATCAAGTTTTATCTCAATGTCATAATCTACTTGTTGTTGCCAATATTCATGGCCTGGCGCGCCTGAAGCTACACGGTAGGTATTAGGTGTTGGTAGTAACTCTTCTAACTGACGGAAGGTGTCGTTAGCAATTGTATTTTTGGCAAATACAGAACTTGAAGTTATTACGCACAAGGCAAGAATTGCAGATTGAATTGACTGTTTCATATGTTCTCTGGTTTATATTCTACAGGTTGTATATATGATGACAATCGTATCACTTTATGTTAAATAAAGTTGAATTTTATCAACGCCTTAAGGACTGTGGTAAGGTTTACACTGGATTTATGTAATAAATAACATGATTAAGTCGTTTAAAACATTATTGACAAGCTTTACAAGTACCATGGGCTTCAACAATTTGGTGGCTAATAGTGAAGCCAGAAGCATCAGCCATAGAGCGAAGTGCTAAGTCGAGATTATTTGACTGAATTTCTTCAACATTATTACATTGATCACAGATAAAAAGTTGTACAGGGTGGTTGCACTCACTGAAGTGATGACACATAACAAAGGCGTTAATGGATTCAATTTTATGGACGAAACCTTGTTTAGATAAAAAATCTAAAGCACGATAAATAGTTGCCGGTTTTGCAGAAGGGTCTGTCGCCTTTAATTCATCAAGTAAGTCATAGGCACCGATGGCACCTTTGTGTTGGCAAAGCAATAAAAAAACCTGTTCACGCGCCGGGGTGAACCTGGCGCCGCGTTTTTGGCAAACATGTTTGGCTTGGTCAAGTAATCTATTATTGCTCATATGTCTCTAATGACACCTTATTGATTAATTTAGTTTATCACATCTTTTTATTGGCGAGTGATTCGATGGCATAACTTCTTTGCTTTGAATAAAGTCTGGGGCAAGTCATGAGGTATGAAGTCGTTATTTTTGTCATGAAATACCCTTCTTGATTAAGGTAATAACGTTTTTAAAAAACGTGCGGTATGCGAAGTTTTATGGTTAATTATTTGCTCGGGAGTACCCGTAACTAATATTTCTCCACCGCCAGAGCCGCCTTCAGGTCCTAAATCTATCACCCAATCTGCTGTTTTTATTACATCGAGGTTATGTTCAATAACCACAATGGTATTGCCATGATCTCTCAGGCGGTGAATGACTTCCAATAGTTGTTTAATGTCATGAAAATGTAGACCTGTGGTAGGTTCATCTAAAATATATAAGGTTTTACCGGTATCACGTTTTGAGAGTTCTTTTGATAATTTTACCCGTTGAGCTTCACCACCAGATAGCGTAGTGGCTGACTGGCCAAGTTTAATGTAACTTAAACCTACATCCATTAAAGTCTTTAGTTTACGGTTGATCGCAGGAATAGGTTTGAAAAACTCTAAAGCATCTTCAATGGTCATATCCAAAACTTCATGAATACTTTTACCTTTGTATTTCACTTCTAAGGTTTCTCGGTTATAGCGTTTGGTTTTACAGAGATCACAAGGGACATAAACGTCAGGTAAAAAGTGCATTTCAACTTTAATTAAACCATCACCCTGACAGGCCTCACAACGACCACCTTTAACATTGAAGCTAAAGCGCCCGGGTTTATAACCTCGTGAACGTGACTCTTGGGTGGCAGCAAAAATATCGCGAATAGCGGTAAATATTCCGGTATAAGTAGCAGGGTTTGATCTGGGCGTTCTACCTATCGGACTTTGATCAATATCGATTACTTTATCGAGTAACTCTAGACCTGTAATGCTTTTATAAGGTGCTGGCTCTTGTGTGGTAGCCCCATTTAATTCGGTATGCGCTAATTTATACAAAGTATCGTTGATTAACGTTGACTTGCCAGAGCCTGAAACGCCAGTGACACAAGTCATTAAGCCATTTGGGATGACTAGATCAACATCTTTCAAATTGTTACCGCTGGCTCCTTTTAATTCAACCACGTTGTTTTTATCAAAGGGTATTCGTTTTGTCGGAATTTCAATGCGCTCTCTTCCTGAAAGATACTTTCCTGTCAGTGAGTTCTCACAGTTTAGAATATCATCGATAGTACCTTCTGCAATAATTTCACCACCATGCACACCGGCACCCGGGCCGATATCAATGACATGATCTGCTTGTCGAATAGCATCTTCATCATGCTCAACAACAATAACGGTATTACCTAAGTCACGTAAGTGGATCAAGGTTTTAAGTAATCGTTCATTGTCACGTTGATGTAAACCAATAGAGGGTTCATCAAGTACGTACATCACGCCAACTAAACCAGCGCCAATTTGACTGGCTAAACGTATGCGTTGAGCTTCACCCCCTGACAGGGTATTTGCTCCACGAGATAAGTTAAGGTAGTTCAAACCAACATTCACTAAAAATCCTAATCGGTCTTTAATTTCTTTAAGAATTTTTTCGGCAACTTGACCTTTTTGACCCGTCAGCTGTAAGTTACTAAAGAATGCTAATGCATCGGCAATACCCAATTCTGCAACATGAGGTAATGCGGTGTCGTTAATAAAGACATTACGGGCTTCAAGCCTTAATCGACTGCCATTACAGTCAGGACAGTGCTGAGAGTTTAAGTATTTTGATAGCTCATCACGCACCGCATTTGACTCCGTTTCTTTGAAACGTCTGTCCATATTATTTATAATACCTTCAAATGCATGGCGACGAATAACAACATCACCGCGATCATTCATGTATTTAAATTCGACTTCTTTTTTTCCACTACCATAAAGCACTAATTTTTGTATTTCGGCAGAAAGTTCATTAAAAGGCATGTCTAGGGCGAAATCAAAATGTTCAGCAAGTGATTGTAATATTTGAAAGTAGTAAAAGTTGCGCTTGTCCCAGCCACGCACTGCTCCGCCAGATAAACTTAATTCGCCATTAGTAATCACACGCGTGGGATCAAAAAATTGTTGGATACCTAAACCATCACAGGTCTTACATGCACCTGCGGGATTGTTAAATGAGAAGAGCCTTGGTTCAAGCTCTTGCATGCTATAACCACAATGTGAACAAGCAAAATTAGCTGAAAATAATAATTCTTCTCGATCGGGCTCATCCATAAAAGCAACCGTTGCCGTACCCGCTGTTAAACCTAAGGTGGTTTCAAAAGACTCAGACAGACGTAATTGAATATCTTCGCGCACCCTTAATCGGTCAACGACCACTTCAATCGTGTGTTTTTTTTGTAATTCAAGGGGTGGTGGATCTGAAAGGTCACAAACATCACCATCTATACGTGCTCGGATATACCCTTGAGCGGCTAAGTTATCAAGTAATTTTACATGTTCACCTTTTCTGTCTTGAACGACGGGTGCAAGTAACATCACCTTTGTGCCTTCTTCTAAGGAGAGTACTTTATCAACCATTTGAGAAACGGTTTGTGCAGCAAGTGGTTGTTCATGTGTTGGGCAACGAGGCTCACCCACACGGGCATAAAGAAGACGTAAATAATCGTATATTTCAGTAATGGTACCCACAGTTGAGCGTGGGTTATGAGATGTTGACTTTTGCTCTATCGAGATAGCGGGTGATAAACCTTCAATGTGATCAACATCAGGTTTTTCCATGAGCGATAAAAACTGACGCGCATAAGCAGAGAGAGATTCAACATAGCGGCGTTGGCCTTCAGCATATAAAGTATCAAAAGCGAGTGATGATTTACCTGAGCCGGATAGTCCGGTAATGACCACTAATTTGTCGCGAGGAATGTCTATATCTATGTTTTTAAGATTATGCGTGCGTGCGCCTCTAACTTCTATTTTTCTCATTATTATTACTGATCGCTTTATGTAGACTATTCACCAAAAGTTTGACCGCGTATTATCGCATAAAAATTGTAGATAATTCATCCTAATTGTTTATTTTCACATAATGAAATATTGAGTTACTTAATCTTGATTAGGATTAATGAAATAGTTATCTGCACTGTGCTAAGATATCCACGATTTCTCTTGGCTTGAAAATTTTAGCTACTTTCAATTACTTTGCTTTTAATGTAAGTGATTTTTAAGTAGAAAACACAGTTTATTACCAATATAAAACGGTTTTATATGAGCATGACAGGTTTAAATAACATTGAAAAAAGGGCAGCGTTTTCATTAGCGGCTGTTTTTGGTTTACGTATGCTAGGTCTTTTCATGATCTTGCCTGTTTTTGCTATTTATGGCGAAGAGCTCAGTGGTTATAGCCCTATTTGGTTAGGTTTAGCAATTGGTGCCTACGGTTTAACCCAAGCCTTATTACAAATACCCATGGGAATTTTGTCTGATAAATATGGCCGTAAACCGATAATTTTAATCGGCTTAGTTATTTTTTGTTTTGGCAGTATTGTTGCTGCCATGTCTGAGACTATCTATGGTGTGGTGATTGGTCGATCTATTCAAGGTATGGGCGCCATTGCCAGTGCGGTGTTGGCATTAGCCGCTGATTTAAGTCGGGAAGAACAACGTCCCAAAGTAATGGCAACTATCGGTATGTTTATTGGCGTCTCATTTACTGTCGCTATGGTTGTTGGCCCTATTGTTGCCGAAGCCTTTGGTTTAAGTGGTCTCTTTTGGTTTACGGCGGTTTTAACCATTCTTGCTATGGTGATGATCCAGTTTATGGTACCAAACTCTGTTAATAAAGCACCGCGTGGCGATAATGTTGCTTTGCCCGCACAACTGAGCAAGTTAATAAAACATCCCCAATTAACGCGCTTAAACTGGGGCGTTTTTATTCTGCATATGGCACTTACTGCTTGCTTTATTAGTTTGCCGAAGCAGTTTGTCGATAATGGCTTAGCACTAGAGCAACATTGGCAACTCTACTTGCCTGTTCTATTAGGATCATTTTTTATTATGGTGCCTTTTATGATTATTGCTATTAAGAAACAGCGTGAAAAACTCATGTTAACCTTTGCTGTTGGGCTATTAACGTTATCATTATTGTTAATGTGGGCTTTACCCGGTGGTTTTTGGTTTTTAGTACTTTCCGTTGGTTTGTTTTTTACTGCATTTAATTATTTAGAAGCAACCATGCCATCGATTTTATCTCGTATTGCCCCTGCTGGCGTTAAAGGTAGTGTGATGGGGATTTATTCAAGTAGTCAATTTTTAGGTGCTTTTACTGGTGGTTTAATCGGAGGGATTCTGGCGAGTAACTTTGGTGATAAGAGTATCTTTTTAGTGATGGCAATATTTAGTTTATTTTGGCTATTAGCAGCATCGACGATGAAACCGTTGAAAAAATCAAAAAGCTACAGTATTGCGACTAATATTAATACCGAAGAGCAAGCAAATGATATTGCCGAGCAGTTAATTAGCATGCCTGGCGTTTTAGAAGCAACGTTAATGCATTCAGAAGCTGTTGCGTATATGAAGGTTGATGAAAAGCTGGTAGATTTACAAAAAATTAGAGGCTTGTTGAACCCTATTTAAATTTCTAGCTATTACTTTAGTTATCAAAAAATAGCAATAATATCATCGACATGTTTATTCTTGCCAAGAAAAACTTCAATTTCATCATCAACTTCTTTATTTAACAACGCATGCCCCATCGGCGATTTAGGCGTAATTACGGTGATATTTTTCTTGTCAATTGACAGCCGATAACCGGCAGCTGCGGGCGCAATAAAAAACCAGTTATCACGCGCGAAATCTTCAGATAATTGAACTGCCGAGCCTAACACAACGGTTTTTATGTTTTTTTTTGTTATTACTAATTGAACGGCTAATTGTTGAAAGTCGTCTATGGCTGACTCAAACTCAGCAATTCGTCGCGATTGACCTTCTGCTAAATAGGCTGACTCAATCGCTAAGGTATCATACTGGGTTTCGGCAACAGATTGGTCATCTATTGCCGCTAGATGGGCATTGTTTGCAGCTAATTTACAGTTGGTGAGTTCTTGCTCTAGGTGCTGCAGAATGTGAGTAATTAAAAGCGCTTTATTCATTACTCAATCTTATCATAAGTCTAGCCATTGCATTAAGTTAGTTCAAACTGAGCGAAAAGGAACTTAATGGGATAGCTAGTCGTAGTATTATAAAGGCTTCAATCTTGTCACTGTCAAAATAGCTTGTAATCTTTCTCGAGTCAGCGTATTTTAACGATACTGGTTAGACCTCCTAATGAAATTATAGGGGCTATATTCTTTACTCATTACTTATATTGGTACAACTATGCAAAATACTCCCACTTACCCACATCTTTTAGCTCCGCTTGATTTAGGTTTTACCACGTTAGCTAACCGGACATTAATGGGCTCAATGCACACTGGGCTAGAAGAAGAAAAAGAGGGATTTCAAAAGCTTGCGGCATTTTATCAAGCAAGAGCTAAGGGTGGGGTGGGGTTGATCGTTACCGGAGGCATTAGTCCTAATGCTAGAGGTCGGTTAGCGCCGCTAGGATCTGAGCTAAGTAAATTTTGGCATGTTAATAAGCACAAAGTGATCACCGATGCTGTACATAAGTATGACACTAAAATATGTGTGCAATTACTACATGCCGGGCGTTACTCGTATCATCCTTTTAGTGTCTCAGCAAGTAAAGTAAAATCGCCAATCAACCCATTTACGCCATCAGCTATGTCGACTAGACAGATTAAAAACACCATTAAAGACTTTGCTCATTCATCAAAACTTGCGGTTAAAGCGGGTTATGACGGTGTTGAAATTATGGGATCAGAAGGCTACCTGATTAACCAATTTAGTTGTGTCAAAGTTAATAAGCGTAATGACGAATGGGGTGGGCCTATTGAAAACAGAATGCGTTTAGCGGTTGAAATTGTTAAAGCGGTTCGTGAAAAAGTGGGTGAAAAATTCATTATTATTTTCCGTTTATCTATGATCGATCTGGTTGAGGGCGGCAATAGCTGGCAAGACGTCGTCACTATGGGTAAAGCGATTGAGGCGGCAGGTGCAACACTTATCAATACCGGTATTGGTTGGCATGAAGCACGTGTCCCTACCATCTCTACCTCAGTTCCCAGAGCAGCATTCACTTGGGTGACTGAAAAAATGAAAAGTGAGTTATCTATTCCTCTAATCACCACTAACCGTATTAATACACCAGAGGTTGCTGAAGAAGTATTAGCTAATGGCCATGCTGATATGGTCTCGATGGCTCGACCATTTCTGGCAGATGAGAATTTCGTTAATAAAGCCGCTGAACAAAAAAGTGATGAAATTAATACCTGTATTGGTTGTAACCAAGCCTGTTTAGATCATGTATTTCAACAAAAAAGAGCGTCTTGTTTAGTTAACCCCACGGCCTGTTATGAAACAGAACTCACTTTTGATAAAACCAGTAAAAGTAAATCGATTGCTGTTGTTGGTGCCGGTCCTGCCGGTTTGGCTTTTAGTGTTTATGCCGCACAACGTGGCCACAAAGTTAAGATCTTCGATCGAATGAGTGAAATTGGTGGCCAATTTAACTTTGCCAAACAAATCCCCGGTAAAGAAGAGTTTTTTGAAACGCTGCGTTATTTTAACAAACAAATTGAATTATTAAATATTTCAGTAGAGCTAAATATCAATCAAAGTGCCGAACAATTAGTGGCACAAGGTTTTGATGAGGTTGTTTTAGCAACCGGTATTAAGCCAAGAGCTTTAGCAATAAAGGGTATTGATAATCCTATTGTAAAAAGTTACCTACAAGTACTCAGAGATAAAGACGTTATTGGTAAAAAAGTGGCTATTATCGGCGCAGGCGGTATTGGTTTTGATGTCGCTACTTTTTTATGTGAAGAAAAAAGCTTAACGACAGATGCCGATGCATGGCTTGAAGAGTGGGGCGTTGATAAAACTTTTCAACATGATGCTGCACTATCAAAAAAATCGATCAAACATCCCCCTATTAGAGAGGTGGCTTTATTGCAACGTAAAACAACTAAAGTAGGGGC
>Ga0307488_10001274_pt1 | contig 21015 bp, 17 predicted proteins | sample SB02metaG_FD_202248 | JGI IMG/M metagenome (GOLD analysis project Ga0307488, IMG submission 202248) | Sea-ice brine microbial communities from Beaufort Sea near Barrow, Alaska, United States - SB 0.2 | ecosystem: Environmental > Aquatic > Marine > Coastal | place: USA: Alaska | collected... | reverse complement strand
CCTAGGAGGGACACGTTCGATGGGTTCGGCCGGAATAATACTCTCTAGCCACTCAACCTTGGATGATGGCTCAGGTTCAGCGATTAAAACCGTCGAAAAGAAAGATAAAGCAATCATAGAGAATTTCATTTTACATCCTTGAAAAGTGATATTATATCGTAAAGTTTTATGGCCCGATGATAGATATCTATCTATGTAATTACAAGTAAGTACACCAAACGTATTTGCTGAATCACCTAACATTGCCATTTTTAAAGGATAAAATGTGAGTAAAAAAATAGTCCTTGCTACGGGCAACAAAGGTAAGGTCAAAGAACTTGCTGCCATGTTGTCTGGTTTAGGTCTGGAAGTATTGCCCCAAAGTGACTTTGCGGTAACAGAAGTGGCTGAAACAGGTAGCACTTTTATTGAAAACGCGATTATCAAAGCCCGTCATGCAGCCAAACAAACAGGTTTACCGGCCATAGCCGATGACTCGGGGCTGGCGGTTGACGCCCTAGGTGGTCAACCGGGAGTGTATTCTGCTCGTTATTCGGGTGTAGGAGCTACAGATCAAAGTAATATCATTAAGTTGCTAGATGTTATGGCTGATATTCCATTGGATAAACGCCATGCCAAGTTTTTATGTGCGTTGGTATTTATGCGCCACGGGGATGATCCCACACCTATTATTTGTCAAGGTGAATGGTTAGGCGAAATCACGACTAAACAAAAAGGTGAAAATGGTTTTGGTTACGATCCAGTCTTTTGGGTCAAAGAACAAAATTGTAGTTCTGCTCAGTTGTTACCCGAACAGAAGAATACATTCAGTCACCGCGGTAAAGCCTTAAAACTGCTGTTATCTCAACTACAAAACCAAATAGGTTAAAGACTTGTCACAACCACTTACGCTTAAATTGCCGCCTCTTTCGTTGTATATCCATATACCTTGGTGTGAACAGAAATGTCCTTACTGTGATTTTAATTCTCACGAACAAAAACAACAGGTGTTGCCTGAAACTGAATATGTCAGCCACTTGTTAGATGACTTAACTGAAGATGCTAAATTGGTAGGCAACAGAGCTATTCATAGTATTTTTATTGGTGGTGGCACACCCAGTTTATTTTCCCCGCAAGCTATCCACACTCTTTTAGAGGGAGTGAAAAAACGAGTGAATTTGTTAGCTGATGCCGAAATCACTATGGAAGCGAATCCCGGTACAGTGGAAAGCCAACGTTTTGCTGATTATGTCAAAGCAGGCATTTCGCGAATTTCCATAGGTGTGCAAAGTTTTCAACCAGAAAAACTCACAGCGTTAGGTCGGATTCATGATGAAAATCAGGCGCTTAAAGCGGCAGGATTGGCCAAGAGCATAGGACTCAATAGTTTTAACCTAGACCTAATGCACGGCTTACCTAAACAATCTTTAGAAGATGCTCTGTTTGATTTAAACACCGCCATAACCCAACAACCTCCGCACTTATCTTGGTATCAATTAACCATTGAACCCAATACTCAGTTTCATTCTAGGCCACCTAAATTACCAGAGGATGAATTGTTATGGGATATTCAAGAACAAGGCGATGAGTTACTTAGCCAAGCGGGATTTGAACAATACGAAATTTCTGCATACAGTCAAGCAGGGCAACAATGTCAGCATAATTTGAATTATTGGCGTTTTGGTGACTACTTAGGCATTGGTTGTGGCGCACATGGTAAAATCACCTTAGCCAATGAAAATCAGATAATTCGCACGGTTAAGGTAAAACATCCCAAAGGTTATATGGATTTAACCCGCAGTTATACTCGCGACAAAAAAGTTGTGCCTAAGGAAGATTTGCCCTTTGAGTTTTTTATGAATCGCTTTCGTTTATTAGAACCCTGCCCTAAGTCAGATTATTCAGACTTTACTGGTTTGCCCCTAGATACTAAAACCAAACAAAACCTACAAATTGCCATAACCCGTGATTTATTAGTTGAGTCAGGAGATGAATGGCAAGTCACGCCTTTAGGTAGACGTTATTTAAATACCTTACTGGAAATGATGGTTTGACTCAAATGGAATGACTCAAGAGCAAAATAGTTTTAGAGTGATACCTTTACCACATTATAATGCGCTATTGATCAAGATATGCGTTGGTGCCTGTTAACAATACATTAAAGGGATTTAGCTCTTTAATAGAAGCTCTGAGTTTATCTTCAGCTATATCTAATTCTTTGAATCTATTACAAAACCATTGAGCCTTAAGCTTTAGAGTTTCAGCTTTTGGACCAACGGTTTGATCAATTTCTTCACCTAAACTTTCTAACTGCTTAGCTATAGTGACCACTTTTTCTTTACTCACCTCACCATTAGCAACCAGTCCACCGATGACCGATAATATGCCACCTACAGAAGTGCTTATTGCTTGCTCTAACTGTTCTTCCAATTCGTCGTCGACCAAGTCGTTTACTTGCTCAAGACTGCCAGGGCCCATGTAAAAATTATCGTTCGCACGGATAAACTTCTCTTTGACGCTCGCTTGCACACGTTCGAGAGACTTCTGCAATTTCCTCTGACTTTTATCGTCTTTCACTAAGCCTCTATACACTTGCTCAATGGTCTCTACTGCAAGCTCTACACCTTCGTTTGCCAACAATATCATTTTAGGTACAACCTGATGGATACCGGCAGAAAACTCAGTAATATCACGTTCTTGTTGCTCATCAAGGTCAATCCATTCACCTTGAACAATAAGCTGTGCTGGATGGTTAATCTGGTAGGCAGCCCGGCCACCGTCCCCAATAATTCGGATTTGTTGTTCACTCACTACGACACCATAATTTAGAGAAACCTCACAATTTGTGTTCGCATTAACAGTGGAGCTTATTAGTAGTAAAGTAAAAACGAAGAAAGACATAAGATTCCTATGCTTGTAGATATTAAATCAGCTTGCCCTTTAACAAAAAAAATGCAATATCAGATCAGATAGGATAGGCAAAACTTAGGTTAATCTGCAGTTCGCACCAAGCGCAGAAAAACAAATAATCTTTTATCCTTAAGAGAATTGCTGCTGTTAGAAAACGCAATCACCCATGCACGCTGTGGATCAACAACAGAAGGTGTAGAAGTCCAATAAGCGTCAGAAAAGGTATCCGGAAAAAATAATTCGTTGATGGCTGGGCGTACGCAGCTTCGCTCGGTTAGACTGGCTAACTCTTTCATGTTTGGTACACGCCACCCTAATTTTTCAGCATACTTGTAGCCATGGGCTGCTTGTAGTGCTTTTTGCCAAGTCAGTTTACTCGCATCACCAGTACAGGTTTCATCTGTCCAAGTTTGACCAAGACTACAGCGCATCCATACTAGGCCCAATGTCACATCAGTCGCTGTGCCGTCAGCGTTATCCACAAATTCATCTGCTTTTAAGGTTACATCGAAGTCCGGCAAACAAGTTTGACTTGTAGCCAAACAGGATACAAAAAAGCAAAAAAGACACAACACTCTCATAATATCATCCTCATATTATCGCCCTGCCCTGACTAATCGCACTCTGCCGGCGGTTGATTTGTTTATAAAATTATCATTGCCCGATGCAAAATCAATCGCCCAAGCATTTTGCGCTTGCCCGTTGTTAAAACCATCGGCACTTGAATCTTGCGTCCAATACCAAACAGGCGGAATTAATGAGTCGGTAGTGTTTGGAAAATAATTGGCATCAATCATGGGGGCAACAGCTTGACCAAGATGCAATATTGATAACAATTCATTGTGTGTTGGCAATCGCCAATCCCTAAAATTACATACCCCCCTAGAATTCACCTCGGCTAAATAGTTTTCCGTGTTGCAATTCGTCAGTGAACAGCTTGCTTTGATACCACTTTCATCGCCATCAAAGCCTCCGTCTTCATCACTTTGATACCAAGAGTAACTGTAACTGGCACTGTGTAAGGTCGTAGTCAAATCATCGGTTTTTGACTCCCAAATCAAACCAGTGATGTTATCTCGTACGCAACTCCAAGAGAGTGTTTCATCGTCTACCTCATCACCCACTTCATCGAGACGGGTAAAATCAAAACCTTGCTCGCCCCTTCCCGCTTTTTCAGATAAGCCATTAGCGTGGATAATATCTTGGCCACGTTGACCATCTTGTCCGGGATAATCACCTTGATAATTACTGAGTATTTGTGAATCTGTTGCTTGTAAAATAACCCCAGTATCATTAAGCGGTTGGAGCGGAAGTGGTTTGATGGTGACGGTCAGGCTGTCGTCGACAATATTTCCTTGAGCGTCTTCTACACGTAAGGTAAAAGTAACAGTTCCAGTGTCTGTCACTGCTGGTGCGATGGCGACTGTTTGCAATGCGTTGGGGCTTTCAATTTGTGGATCTTTTTCAAAGTCATTCAACCATGTAAAGACTAAAGGCTCTGACGTCGGTACTGTAGTGCTAGCAATACCGTTTAGGTTAATGCTCTCTCCTGTAAATACTTGATGGCTAATACCAGCATTCACCTCAGGAAAAGTATCTGCAGTACTTTGTATATTCAGGGTTACAGTGTCAACATCTTCTGCTCCCTCTTGGTCGGTAACTGTCAGGGTGATAGAAACTGTATTGGCGTCACTGAGTATCGGTGTAATAAAAGCCAAACTGTCACCTTGTAAACTAATGCCGGTTAATACCGATTCACCGGCAGTTTGTTGCCATAAATATGCCACAATCGGATTGTCAGGATCAAGATTATCGATATCTGAACTGGCGCTGGCATCTAGAATGACTTCGTAACCTGCTGGGAATTGATGAGTATTTAATCCTTCCAACTGTGTCACTTGTATCTCTGCTGATGGAGAGATGTTCACCGGATTAACCTGATACACCACTGAATCTTTGCCTGTATTACCGTCTTCATCTATCACTTGGACAGTGAAAGTGTAAGTCAATATATCGGTAGTCGTTGGAGCCGTAAAAGTTACTGTGCCCACAGCCACATCATCTTGGGTAATAGTAATATTGGGGGTAACACTCCATTCGTAGGTCAAAGCATCAGTCTGACCGCTCGCTTGCGCACTCAACGTCAGGGTAGTTTGTTCGTCGACAAACTGATCAGCGCCAGCATTAACGAGCACGTCAGGATTAGGTGTGTCAGTATCGCTGTCGAGAGCACTTCCCGAACACCCAACTAAAAAAGTGGCAAGACACAAAACAGTCAAAAAGCGATTATATACGGTCATGGTAATAAACAATCATTTATTTTCTAAAGCAGTATTTAATATAATGCTATGCAGTTACTGTACCAGCCGCAAGTCATTAATTTGGCAAAGTGTAAATACCAGTCTGAATAAATAAGTTGTCACTCAACTAAACAGCATAATGATTCAATCCATACCCCAAAAGCCAAAATAGAATAAGGGTAATAAAAGCCAATGTTAAGTGAATTACGTGATTGTTCGACATCATAAAATCACCCTCTCGATTTGAAACAGCTAGCTGCCAATTTTGACATCTTCTAAATGATATTTTTCAATCAGAGAATACAAAGTAGGTCGAGTGATACCTAAAAGTTCAGCTGTTTTAGTCATGTTATGTTGTGCCACCAAAAACGCGTTACGTATTGCCCGACTTTCAGCATATTCTCTGACTTCTCGTAAATTAAGGGTGTCGATACTGGGTTCATCATAACGGAATAACAAGCTCAAATCTTCTGCTTGAATATGCGTGCCCTCAGCCATGATCACTGCAGATTTTAGTTTATTTTGAAGTTCTCGAATATTGCCCGGCCATTTATGTTGATTCATGGCTGTGATGGCTGAATCACTAAAACCTTTAATCTTGGTTTTAAACTCCTCATTATATTGCGCCAAAAAGGTCTTAGCCAATAACACCACATCATTATCACGCTCTCTAAGTGGTGGGATTAAGATACTAATTTCACTGACTCGGTAGAACAAATCTTCACGGAAAGTTTGATTGGCGACCATAGCTGGAATATCTCGATGAGTGGCGCAAATCACCCGAATATCCACAGGTATTTCAGATCGCCCTCCCACTCGTTCAATAACACGTTCTTGTAAAAAACGGAGCATTTTCGCTTGCAAACCAATGGGCATGTCGCCAATTTCATCTAAAAACAAGGTACCGTTTTGAGCTGTTTCTATCTTGCCTGGTGTGGTTTTATTGGCACCAGTGAATGCGCCTTTTTCATAACCAAACAGTTCACTTTCTAATAAGTTTTCTGGGATGGATGCACAGTTTATAGCAACAAAAGGTTTATTTTTACGCAAGCTGTGTTCATGAATACTCCGGGCAAACACCTCTTTTCCTGTGCCACTTTCACCAAGTAATAAAGTACTGATATCAGTTTTCGAGATACGCTCCGCTTTTCTACTAGCCGCTAAGAGGCTCTCGCTTTGACCAATGATCTTGTCCATTGAAGGTGCCACTTCTACTAAATGACGATTTTCCATTTCTAAATTAAACAGATTAATGGCGCGGCTAACTAAAATTTGAATGGTGTCTGAGTCGATGGGTTTTTGATAAAAATCATAGGCGCCTAAATTCACAGCTTTCAGCGCATTTATTTTGTCATTATTGCCGGTTATCACTATGACTTTTGTTTCTGGTGCTAAGGCTAGAATTTCTTCTAGCGTGGCTAATCCTTCAGTTGCATTACTTGGGTCGGGCGGTAAACCTAAATCTAGCGTAACAATCTTGGGTTCAAAACGCCTCAGCTGTGCAATAGCCGAGGTGCGATCTTTAGCAAAAATAACGTCGTATCCTGAAAAGCTCCATTTTAATTGTGTTTGGATCCCTAAATCATCATCAACGACCAAAATTTTGTCCATGCGTTAAAATCCTTTATATTTGCAAGTCTGTTGGAATTCGTAATGTAAAAGTCGTACCTTGCTGTTGCTTACTTTGCACCAGTAACTGGCCACCAATTCTGTCTAAATAAGCTTTAGCATCAAATGCCCCAATGCCCATTCCTGCGTTGCCTTTAGTTGTATCAAAAGGTTTGAACAAACGTGTGCGAATAAAATCTTCGCTCATACCGCTACCCGTGTCCACAATATTTATCAACATATACTTTTCATCAATAGATAGCGCTATTTGAATATCTACTTTGCCATCATCACTGGTGGCTTGTTGTGCGTTAGTTACAAGATGGTAAATAACGTTACTTAGTTTTTCTTTATCTAAAACCACAGGCTTTTCACTGCTGACCACTACACAAGGTGCGGGTAAATAGGATGCACATCTTTGTTCCACCACATCGCTAACACACTTTGATAAGTTGACTAAGCTATCCGAGCCATCTTGTAAGACATTTTTTTCAGTCAACTGATGCAGCATTTTATCCATTCTAGCTTTGGTATGCTGCAAGGTTTCAAAAGTATCATCAATAAATTCAGGGTTATCTTTATGTTGTTCCGCATTAGACAAAATCAAGTCAATTTGCGCCGCTACGTTTTTTAAGTCGTGCACAATAAAGGCAGACATACGGGTAAATGCGGCAAATTGCGCATTTTCAGCCAACTCATGCGCAGCTTGATGATGAAACAAGAAATTAGAAATTTGTGCGTTCACAGCGGTCAAATAATCTCTTAACTCCCAATTGAGTTTTTTACTGGTGTTATCTGAACCTTGCATCACCGCCATGCCCCAGAATTTTTCCTCGTTAAATATGGGGATAACCAGCTGGAAAAAAACACCGTTTAACATCCCGTGATTAACTTTTAACTCTTCATATATGTGGGGTTGCGTTCTGAGTTCTTCAATATCGACTATCCAATTTTTCGAAGTAAAAAAGGCTGAAAACTGCAACAAAACAGTTTGTTCATCATCATTCAAAGTGGGTTTATCGATATTTGCCAATATTTTGAGGTTACCATTTTGAAGTTGAATCAAACACCCTGTTTGGTAATCAATAGCCTGAATTACCCCCCGTAAAGCCGTCGCGTATACATTCCCGTCTGGATCACTAGTATTAAGACAATGTGTTAGCTTCAACCATTCATGCCTGTAATCAAATTGATTGGCAAAAAAGTGTTTAGTAATAAAAACCTTAATTTTAGTTCTAAAACTCAAAGAAAGGAATAACGCCACTAAAAGAGACAAAGACAAGACGATAAGTACCGCTTGAATGGCAGAACCCCATTGGCCACCAAAGTACTTAACGGCATAACCTAGCATTGCCATCACAAATAGATAAACACCCGCTACCATCAAAAGCGTGCTGTGCATCACTATGTCTCGGGAAATATAGATATCGACCCCCCAATTTTTAACGCGCGTAATAGCTAAGACTAACAATGGGATAAGAGCAGAATAGACATATCCTCTGGCAATAATGTAATTAATGTTAATCTGGTCTACCATTAAAGCATTAGCAAAAGTCACAAATTCAAAGACGCTGATAACGGCCAAATATATGATTAAGGGTTTTAACGCCCACCTGTTCTCACCCGCCTGACGATATATTACTTCAAGTAATATAAGCACTTGCAAGGCGATGACAGTCTGAAAAAGAAACATCCACGATTTTTGAACCATCCCAAGGTAAGGCAGAGAAATAGCCATAATCGGCAAAGTCAAAATCAACCAGGTCTGCTTTTGACTTAATACTTCGATAATATTCGTAAAGTTATCTTTTAAGCATGAAGCTAAAAAAAGTAGCCAAAATAAATTTTTAATATTATCGAAAAACAATAGCTGTTCGACAGATAGAGGGGCAAGAAGGATGGGTGAGGTAGACCATAAACATGTCGCACTTGCGGCAAGAATTAACAGATACTTTGCTAATCCTGATTTGCGAACGGTTAATAAAAGCAGTAACAAAAAGGCATAACCAATGGCACTGATTGCATAACCTACAATTGCGATCATAGTGGACCCTTCATCGTTTTTTTAATACTAAACTACCGATCGAATACCCTGCCCCAAAGGAACAAAGTAAACCAATATCACCTGATTGTAAGTCTTTGTGATGCTGATAAAACGCAATAATTGAGCCCGCAGAAGCAGTATTAGCGAAGGTATCCAATACTATTGGCGCTTCTTCTAAGGTCGGCTGTTTACCAAGCAATTTTCGGCTTATCAAAGTATTCATATTGATATTGGCTTGATGTAACCACCACCTTGAAACATCTTCAGAACTAAGCTCATGACGAGCTAAGTGCTCAGATATATGCTCCACGGCCATAGGGCAAACATCTTTAAACACTTTGCGTCCCTCTTGATGAAAGAGTTTATCTTCAGCAAAGGGATCACCATCATTAGCACGGCTAACATAACCAAAATTTGAGCGAATATTGTTTGAATATTCAGTAACAGCTTTAGTGCTCATAATTTCGAAAACATGCTCTGAATCTGCAGTATCAGTACTTTCAACTATCATAGCCGTCGCCACATCTCCAAAAATAAAATGACTATCACGATCACAATAATTGACTTGCGGCGAGGTTAATTCAGGATTAATAACTAACACCACCTTAGCCGTGCCGGCAGCAATCATTTCATAAGCACGATGCAAGGCAAAAGTAGCCGCAGAACAAGCCACCAGCATATCAAAAGCAAAACCTTTAATGCCCAATGCGCCTTGCACTTCAATCGCCAAAGCGGGGTAAGACCGCTGAGTATAAGCACAAGATACAATGACAACATCTATGTCTTCAGGGGTTTTATTTGCCGATTTTAACGCGTCTTTGGCCGCATAGATTGCCATTTCAGCTTGATCAGATAATTCATCTTCTGAACGCTCAGGAATATTTGGCCGCATCCTATCGATGTCTAAAACGCCATTTTTCACATAGACGTAGCGACTCTTAATGCCCGAGGCTTTTTCAATAAATTCTGCACTTGAAAGTGGCTTAGGCTTAAGTTCACCTTCCTCAATTTTTTTTAGATGCTGTTGATTGAACTGCTCGGCATAAGCGTTGTATGCCACGACCAGTTCTTCATTGCTAATACTGTGTGCGGGTTTCCATAAACCAGAACCGCTAATCACTACAGAAGCTGTCATGTAAAGTCCTAACTTAAATATGTTAGGCCACATAGGTTTAAACACTATGTGGCTAAGATTCAACTAGCTTATCGGTTTGTAATAAAAAAGTCAGCTTGAAGCTGACTTCTTAGTTTAATAAGTTTAATGCTTATACCCATGCCACCTCAAGATGACGGATTCAGCGGGAGTTTAAAGCAGTTTAGGTAGTGCCGCTTAGGCGAGGCCTCCCAGGCAAGGCAGCTATTTGTAGGCTTAGTCATCTAAGTCAAAAATCGCCAACGCAGCGCTCGGCGCCCGACATAAATCACTTTAAAACGCGCCCTAAGTGAACGACTGGGGCACTTCACTTCTTCGTTGCGCTAATTCAGAAGGTGGTCGACATTCAGTCATTGACGTGCATAGAAGACATATTGCATGTCTCAACTTGTTTAACAAAAGAGTGGTCTTCAAGGCAGCGCTGTTCAAATTCGCTGCGTTGTGGCTCATTAAGCTGTTGCTCTAAACCCAAAGGCTGAATAACTGCTCGTTATTTAATTCAGATTTATCTAAGCGGTGCTTCACTAAGCCAGCCCATCCGACTGTGATTCATGTTTAGGCATAATCGACCTCCATCAAGGATTTCAACTTTTCTAATGCGCCATGTAAACGCGATTTGGCCGTGTTCGCTGAAATACCTGTTTGCTCGGCAATTTCATTAAAAGTAAACTGACCAAAAAATTTTAATTGCACCACCGTTTTTTGTGCTAATGGCATTTGGTGCATCGTCTAAACCTTGCATCGGTTTTCTTAAACACTGTTTTAAGTCCCCTTCGGGGTGTGTCCCCCTTTCCTAAGTAAAGTCGAGAGACAAAATAAAAAAGTTAATTTTCTAGAGCATTCTTTTGAAAATAATTTTTAAATTAACGAGTCAAAGTAGAAATGGGTGTTAAGGGAGCAACTAATTCAGCTAAATAACGAAACAATCTGACTCGGGTTGTACCGTTACGCCACACCATACCGATTTCACGATAAGCCATATCTTCTGCAGGCATCGAAACGAGACGAGTGGTACTTAATATATGATTCTGAATGGCTAATTCTGGCATAAAAGTAAAACCCAGTTTGCTATTGGCTAATTGAACTAAGGTATACAAACTACTGGCTGCTAACGAACTAACTTGTTCCCTATGCTGTAAACCACAAGCGCTAACGGCATGCCCAGTCATACAATGCTCTTGTTGTAATAAAAAAATACTTCCTTTAGGTAACGCCGACATATCAAGAGGCACAGGTAAGGTTTCGACTAAATCACTGTGGGCGATTAAATGAAAGGGATCATGGCCTAAAATCAATTGTTTACAACCAGGAGTCTCCATAGGTAAAGCTAAAATAAGTAAATCTAAGCCACCTTCATTTAACTGTTTCAACAAGTTAGCCGTAGTGTCTTCTTGGAGTTGCAGCGTGATGTCGGGAAGATGTTGCTTCACTTTGCCAATCAACCCCTCAAAAATAAATGGCGCAATGGTAGGAATCACTCCTATTTTGAGTTTTCCTGCTTGCCAATTGCCCGCACTTTGCGCGAAATCTACCAATTCGTGGGCATCGGTTAATAAGGCTTTGCTGCGCTCAACTAACTCTAAGCCGAAAGGCGTAAATACAAAGGTTTTATGATCCCGCTCTAATAACTGAGAGCCAAACTGCTCCTCAAGATTCTGGATGGCTGTGCTAAGGGTAGATTGGCTGACATGACAATGCTGTGCAGCTCTGTGGAAGTGTTGCTCTTGATGTAGTACTACTAAATAATGAAGGTGCTTAAGGTTGGGCCATTTCATGAAATTCATCTATAAAAACGATTAAAACATCTATAATAGATTATATTTACTGATAAAAAAAGCGCCATAAAGGCGCTTTGTTAGAAAATTGAGATTAACCATTAACTCCCCATAGAAGCATAAGTAGCAATCTGTTTTCTTTCGCCTTCAACAAATTTCGACCATTGTTGCGCCATACCGCGACTGCTATCAAATTCTTGGGCTTTTGCAAGTTGGGTTAAAGCCTCGTTATATTCGCCCACGTTAAACTGTGCCAAGCCAATTACCAGATGCGACATGCCTTCATTCCGTAAACCGCCTTTTTCAAGAGCTTGTTGTGAAGTGGCAATCGCTTGTTTCCATTTGTCCAAGTTTAGGTACATTTGACCAAGTTGAGCATACAACTCACCGGTATCAGATAATTTAGCGGCCGCTAACATAACAGGGATCGCTTTTCCCGTTTCTTTAGCAGCATTCCAAGACTGAGCTAAAAACGTTAGATTACGCTCATCATCAGGTAACTTACCCGCATCCATCGCTTTTTGCATAATGGCGGCGGCTTTGTATGGCATTTGGTGATAGTAATAAAGTTGTGCCAAATTGAACATATCTGAGCCTGTGGCGATAAAACTTTTTTGCTCAGCAATTTCCATGACAGCCAGTTGCTTTTCTTCTTGCTCAAGCTCGCCATACATACCTGCAAGTTGTAACCAATATTTAGGCGCTTCAAACATTTTAACTAACTTAAGCAACACACTTTTAACATTTTCAGGTTGTTTCAGTTCAAAATAGACAGCTCTTTGTAATACATACCACTGCTCGTCTACCTGAAAACCTAAGTCGTTAGTTTCAATTTGCAGTACCGCCGCGTTGATATACTTAGATGCGGCTACATAATCTTGCTTTTGATACATCGCTTGGGCTTTTAATACCAAATTTTTAGCGGGGATATCTTTAGATGGATACAAGGTCTTTTGAATGTCTTCCCATTGCTCGATTTTTGCAATCGTTTTGTCGAAGTTACCACGCATCATATGTAATTGAGCCAAACTAAACAAAGTGGCTTGTTCAAAGGTTTCTGGAATAGGTTGTTGTTGTACTACGTTTTCAAACGCTGCAATCGCTTGGTCGAAGTTTTCAGCTTCGTAATGAATAAAAGCATAAAAATTATACATCATGGCGAGTTCATAGCTGTTCATTGAACTTGCTTTAGACTTTACATTATCTAATACATCAAAGGCTTCTACCTGATTACCCCCATCGGCTAAACCTTGGGCACGAGATAATTGGTCATACACTTTTGAACGCAAAGTAGGCACACGTTTAGTTTGACGCTCGACTTCTACCTCTTGTGCGTTAACAACACTCACTTGCATACCAGATAGCAATACACCCGTTATCAAGACCGGAGCAACTAATTTAAGTATTAATTTGTTCATCGACATTTTAACCCCCAATTTCAAATTTAACCCGCACTTCCACCCCAGATACTTCCATGGGGTCGCCATTTACGACGCGCGGTTTGTATTTATATTTTAAAGTGGCATCCAATGCCGCTTGATCAAAAATACCTGCAGGTGATGCTTGTATCACCTTAGGATTGGTTACCGAACCTAACTTGGACACGGTAAATTCAACATCCACATAACCTTCAATACCACGCTGCAATGCCCTTCTTGGATAGACAGCAGAGACACGCACTATAGGTAAAAACTCACCATCACCCGACGCCAAAGCTAATCCACCTTCAAGGAACAGTTCAGCGCCCACATCGGCACCAAAGTCCATACCACTTGTGGCACTTTCTGGACTAGGCGCATCCATTTGTGGTGGCGCCATATCCGGTGGCGGTTGTTCTGGCTTAGGTGGCTTCTTAGGTTTTCTGTCTTTCTTTTGAACCGCTTCTTCTTTCTTCACACGCACAAAATCCAGCACACTTCCTTTAGGTGCATCGGTTAATGCACTGCCACCACTTTGAATTAATGACTGCATCAAAAAGAACAACCCTAAGGTGACAAACGCGGCAAAGAAGACAGCTAGAGTTATTCTTAATAACGTCTGCGGCATCATTGTCTTTGACTTAGTCTGCGACATGATCTTAGTCATGGGGACTTAAGGCTCCTGAGCCGCAATAGACACGTCTTCAATGCCTGCTGCACGTGATGCATCCATCACTTTAATTAAGACGTCGGTAGTGGCTTTTCTATCCGCCTGAATAACCACAGTGCCTTGTGGATTTTCAGCATATAAACGTTCGATATTGGCTTGCACTGCACGCACATCCACTTTGCGTTTATTGATCCAAATGTCACCCTTTTCACTGATAGCCACCAAGATATTGGCGCGGTCTTTCTTAACTGCAGTAGCAGCTTCTGGGCGATTCACATCGATACCCGCTTCTTTGACAAAAGACGCAGTCACAATAAAGAAAATCAGCATAATAAAAACGACGTCAAGCATAGGTGTCATATCAATTGTTGCTTCTTCTTCATCCATCAAATTTTGAAAATGCTGTTTCATATTAATCTCTTGTTACTTGCAATTTGCGGTGCTGTGGAAAATGCCAATACACAGGGCTAAATTTTACGTTCCATACGCAGCGAGTCTTCTAAATTTGCTCTTTCTTTTTTTGCTGTTCTTGCTAGCCATGTTGATGCGAAAACACCTGACAAAGCACCGACCATTCCTGCCATAGTAGGGATAGTGGCTTTTGACACTCCCGAAGCCATAGATCGTGCGTTGCCCGAGCCTGATATCGCCATCACATCAAAGACTTCAATCATGCCGGTAACCGTCCCCATCAATCCCAATAATGGACATAAAGCCACCAATGATTGGATAATTGGAACTCCAGTGCCTAGTTTTAACGACACCCGAGAAATCATCCCTTGGCGAATTTGTTCAGCGTTCCAAGACGAACGTTCTTGTCTGGCTTTCCACTTAACAATCACCGCATTTTTGTATTGTTTGTGCGTGACAAATACATACATGGCGCGCTCTAAAATCATTAACCACATAACAAAAATCAGTCCACCGATAATCAGCAGGACTTGCCCACCGGTTTCGGTGAAATCCCGAATCGTTTCCAGAGTAGCTGTGAGGGTTTCAATCATAATGAATTAAGCTTTGTGGCTTTTATTGGCCGCAGCGCTAGCAACTGCAGAACTATGAGCTTCAGCACGTTCGGCAATCACACCTGCGGCTTGCTCTTGCAATATATAAACAATGCTTTTGCTGCGTGTATTCAATATGGCGTATAGGAGCGTCATCGGAATAGCCACAACCAAACCTAATACGGTGGTCACCAAAGCGGTGGAGATACCACCAGCCATTAATTTAGGGTCGCCTGTGCCAAACAAGGTAATGGCTTGAAACGTGTTGATCATGCCCGAAACGGTTCCAAGTAGTCCCATCAAAGGTGCCACAACTGAAATCACTTTAATAATGCTCAGAGACCGACCTAACTTAGGTACTTCACCTAAAATTGCTTCAGTAAGGTGTAGCTCTAGAGCTTCGGTATCGGCTTCTGGGTAATCGTCTTTGGCTTTCATCACACGGCCAAGAGAATTGTTATCTTTGAACGTTGCTGATTTAAGCTGACGGTTAACTTTAGCGCCCTCAATAAACAAGGCAATAAAGCGCCAGACGGCAATCAACAAACCCACCAAGCCCACAACTAAGATGATGTAACCTACGGTTCCGCCTTGCTCAACGCGCTCTTTGAGGCTAGGCGCTTGCACTAATAATTTAAGAATTGAACCACCGGTTGGATCTAAACCGAACTCAATTAAATCACCTGATGATTGCTGCAACTGGGCAGCACTGTCGCCATAACGACCTGCAGGCTGACGCACAAGCTCAGCAACCGAACCCGTGGTGCCGTTGTAATCGAGGTATTTACCATCAGCAGCCAAAGCAAAAGGTCCAACACGTAACACCTCTTTGCTAACCTTATTGCCACCGGCTTCAATGACGTCGGTCGTGAATGTAGTCACTTTGCCTGACTCAGTCATTTCACGCTGCATTTCAAACCAGACACGCTCAATTTCTTCGATAGAGGCCAGCTTTGAAGAGGCGCCCATTGATTGGGCTAGGTTATCCAAAAACTCAGCGCGACCTGGGATTTGTGCAGAAATAATCGAGTTTTGAAATTTGCTTTTGGTATCACCTGATACCTGCTGCAATACACCAAACAACTCTTTTAACGAACCTAAACGTTTGTTCATGGCTTCGTTTAAGTCAGCTAATTTAAACTCGTTTTCTTCGAACTGAGTTTCCATTGTTTCAGAAGTAACTAAAGCTGCATCACGGGTTTGTTTGGCTTGACGTAACATTTGGTCTTGCTCAGAACGTTTAGCGGAAAACTCTTTCTCACGTTGAACATTTTGTTGGTTTTGCTGAAACTGGCCTTGTTCAAGCTGTTTTAACAAAGCGTCTAAATTCAGGGCTTTATCTTCTTGAGCCAGAACTAAGTTCGAAGTGAAGCCAATACTGGTTATTAATAGTAAATTTTTTAAGATGTTTTTCATGTTTATCACGCCCTTAATCCGTCATCGCTATAGGTAGCATTAGAAGGTCTGGTGCGAGTTGTTTCTTCGCCATACGTAAGCCCTTAGTCACTTGAGTACGATAACTTGAAGACAAGGCTTCCCACTGACGGGTTTGTTTGTTCCATGTACCTTGTAAACTGGCGTCACGAGTTTGATAAATCAGTGCAGTACGACCCACCCGCAAAAAATCCACATCGCGTTCTTGGCCATCAATAGTATGCAAACCACTATAAGCTTCAAGCGTGCGGCCGTAGTCCATTTCAACTTGATAAGCTTCCATGACGCGGCGAAACTTTTCTGACGGCGCAATATCGGCTCTGTCCATCATGGCTTGTAAGCCAACAACACGGTTGTTTCTTTCTTCGGAAAGAAAAGGTACGTCCAACGCAACAAACTGTGCAAGGCCTGTGATCATGCGCATCATAAGCGGGGTAATTTGACGTTCGATAATACTCACACCATCAATGGATGTATTTAAGTCATCCATTTCCTGCATTTGATTATCAATTTGTTTTTGCAACTGGCCGTTGTATACATCCAAACCAGTGGTTTCTTTATTGATGGCTTTATACTGCTGTAATTTATTATCAATTTGGTCTGTGATGCTATTAATTTTTTGTTGAGATTTTGCTGCAGACTGGTTGATTTTAGTCGCTTTTTTAACTGCAGGCTCAAGCGCCTTTTCTTCTTGAGCAACGCTACTTCCAGCCGTCATAAATATGGCTAAAAATGCTGCAGATAACTTGGTCAGTCGTGTCATACCTCAAACCCTAAAATTGGATAACAGAAAATTGCTGTTATTTAAAAACTGCGCAGAGGATAAGGTGTGTATGTGACATAAATATTACAGATAAATGACGCTAAAATGACAACAACCATAGTCACATAACCTGTCTTTGACTTAATCCTTAATTTAGTCTTTGATTAAGAGCGGCGAATGCCTTGTTATAGTTGACCTGAGGCCGTATAGAGGGAAGAAATCTAACTGAATAAATATAGTATTTATCTAAATTTTTTTCAAATTAATATTAAAACATAATCATTAAATTAAATAAAAGGGCCACCTGAAGTGACCCTCTGATAGAAAGGTGAATGACCTAAAAATTGTATTTCAAAGATAAACTCACTTTTGTTCCTCTGGTTTGAGAACGCAACAGTACATCTTCAAATTCTAACGTTTTGTTTTCACCTAAAAGGTTTTGTACCTTAAAAGTCAAGGTAGTATTAAAATTTGGATAATATTTATAAACCGTATCCAAAGAATGAAAGGGTTGTTCATAACTATCATCAAACCCATCTATACCCGGTATCAGTATTCGCTCACCAAATACATTGTAAACAACAGATAAGGAATGTTCTCCGTTGGCTGAATCATAACCCGCTTGCATATTTGCCACATATTGAGAATGGCCAGTTAAGCGACGAGTTAGATTGGTCACCGCCGCAGATAACCCTGTTTGATCCACAATATTTTGCCTGTCTAAGGTGATCTCTGAATCACTAATGGTCAAATTACCGGATAAAAATACATCCTCCCAAACACCATCACCAAAAGATTCTAAGCCCTGAAGGAATTCAAATTCTAAACCGTATAACTCCCCCGTCTCTGCATTCGCAATTTTTATGAGTGGAGGGCCATCCTGTGCTGGTGATTGCACCGATTCTATTGGCGCATCCATATCTTTATAAAACAAACCAATAGAAATGTTATTACCCGCTTCGCGGTACCATTCCCAACGTAAATCGTAGTTTAATATTGATGTCGTATCGATTCCCGGTGTACCAGAGGTGGGGAAACCGGTGAGAGGGTCAATAAAGGTTGATGACGACACTTCACGTAAATCAGGTCTAACAACGGTTTGGCCAATACTGGCTCTAAACTGCATTGAGTCATCTTTAATGTAAGTAAAAGCCAAGGCAGGATAAAAGTCATCTTCCTGAAATGCTAGTTGACCGCGATCAGCATCATCTGGCAAGTCGATTTGATTCGTTCTTGGATCAAAGGGTGCCACCACTTGCCTAAAGTCTTCAAACCTAGCACCGCCGCTAACACGCCATTTTCCTTTGTAAAATAAGTCTGCTTCCAGATAATAGGCATCGACCTTTTGCGCAGCAACATAATCATCACCCGCAATAGTGGTATCACGAAGAATAGCGGTGGTGTTGAAATGACTCGTGTCTGCCAGTACCTCATCACTCAAGATAGAAAAAAATGAACTACCCACTAAATCCGTATTATCTGAAAATGCTCGGGTATTAATATCAAATGTTCGGCTTTCTGAACTACGTGTTTTTGTGAGAAAGTCACCGCCCACTTTAATTTCAATTTCCCAATTTTTTACAGAAATAGGATAGGTAAAGTTATATCCATAGTTTTCTAAGCGGTCATGTAGATTTTGAAACGTATAGCGAGCAGCAGTAGTCGAGTTATTTAATGAGCTTTCATTTTGTGTATCGAAAAACCCATCTTCATCGGCATCCGCTAACACAAAACGTGCTTCTACATTTCCAGGGGCGTCTCGAAGAGAGCGGCCTAATGAATACTTCCAATCCAGCCCTGCAAAGTTAAGTGACGGGAAAGTATGCATACCGCGTATTTGGTTGGTATACATTTTTCGTTCTTCATATTCCACATCAATGTCGCGGATACGCAAGCCTTCTGCAAGGTTCAAGTTTTCTGTATTACCTAAACTTTCATTGATTTCATCACTGGTATCGCTGAGTAAAATCAAACTATAATCGACACGATGATTTCGATTAAAATCAACACCCAAATTCAGCATATTTGACCATTTCACAGTCGTTTCAGTGACTGAGATATCATCAAAAAACCGCACGATGTTGATCGAATCACCAACACGGTCAGCTTGCTCTAACTCATATTCTTCAGACACCGTGGTTTCGTTGTCGTAACTGGTGGTCCATAAAAATCCGATACGCCAATTATCGGTAAGATCAACACTATTACCCAGAGAAAAACCAAAACCAACATCTGGGCCAACACTTTTCAAGAAGGGATCATAGTCTCTATTCACATCCTTTAATAAAGATAAGGCCAGGTCTTGGTCTAAATCATCTAAAAATTGTTTATTATCCCAACGAGTCTGTATCGCGTTAGGTACTGCTCTGGTGCCATCATCCTGACCAAGCCAATCCTGACTACCACCATTATAAGAAAAAGCATCGCCTGAATTTTCGGTGTTGTAACCTACATTACCTGACATATTAAACAAAAAGTTTTCTGGAATAGTTTTCAGGCGAATATTCACATTACCACCACCAAAAGAGGCAGGCATAGAAGGTGAAAACGCTTTTTGTACAGATAAGCTCTCGATGATATCGGATGGGAATAAATCTAAGGGAATAACATTACGCGTAGGATCAGGACTAGGTACTGCCGCCCCATTTAACTGAGTGCTCGAGTATCTCTCTCCTAAGCCTCGTACATAAATAAACTTACCATCAACCAGAGTCAAACCGGTGACACGTCGTAGTGCTGATGCTGCATCACTGTCACCCGTTCTGGCTATTTGTTCGGCGCCTAATATATCGGCTACAAACGCCTGATTTTTTCGTTCCTCTATAACAGCCGTAGCCGTACCTTTTAAGCGTGTTCCTGTTGTCACAACCTCATCAAGCACATCGTCTTCATTTTGGTTTTCTTGCCCTTCTTGGCCTAACGCGATATGCGACAGTGTTAACGAAGCAAGCACGGCAAGTGTGGCTGGTGTGATGCGGAACCTATTTTCAGGCTTATTCATTTTAACCTCATTAGCTGCCAACTACTTTGCAGCCATGTAACTGAACATTGACAATAATTCATTAAAAACTAAACATTTGAAAAACAAGGGCGCTACTTTAAGTAACGCACTTGTATTCTTATTTTGAACTTAGCGATTCATCTTTCACACTCTAGATTCTAATTAAAGGCCAACCGTCCAGTTGGCAGTCCAATCATTATCCGCATCTTTAACGGCACCAATAAAATCAACACTCGAGAAGAACGTGCCTAAGGTTGTTACATCGGTAGGCGCAGAGGTATCAATGGTATAAAACCCGTTGAGTACAGCACTTTGAGTAGTTGCAGTGGAAGTGCCAGATTGCGTTGTAAACCAAGCTTCTTGGTCAAAATCACCTGAGTTTTTAATGTTTTCACCACAAGCCAATACAGAGCTAGCAAATACGAGTTGAGGGGCATTTGTGCCATCCATATTTGCTTCAAGGGTGGTATCGCCATCAGACAAATCAGCTTCAAAACACTCGCCCATTCCAGCAGGTCCCGTTACGACAAAGTTATACAGTTGAGCATTAGTCTGGTCTCTTAATAGCACACCTTCAGAGTCAGATTCTGCTGTATCAAAGGTATTACCAATAATAGTCATATTCGCCACGGTAGGGTTTGAGAAAGCCTCACCGTCGCCGCCGTCACCATCCCCTTCAATACCGCGATTGGCATCTGAATTATCATCGGCGTGTTTAACCAAAACAAACTGCATATTACCTTTAAAGCCGTTATCCCAATCAACAGAATCATCTTGAATACCCGTTAGCACGAGGTATTTAGCGTTGACAGCACCACCGAAGAACTCCACACCGTCATCAGCATTTTTATGTACTTGTAAATATTCGACTGTTGTACCAGAGCCTACAGCACCAAATGTGATGCCATTTAATTCGTTATCAGGTGCAATTTCGAATCCACCGTGCATGACGCGAA
>Ga0307488_10001273_pt1 | contig 21046 bp, 24 predicted proteins | sample SB02metaG_FD_202248 | JGI IMG/M metagenome (GOLD analysis project Ga0307488, IMG submission 202248) | Sea-ice brine microbial communities from Beaufort Sea near Barrow, Alaska, United States - SB 0.2 | ecosystem: Environmental > Aquatic > Marine > Coastal | place: USA: Alaska | collected... | reverse complement strand
CCAGGTAATGGCATCTTCTTTCACTCAATTCCTGCCGTATCTACATACTTACCCTTTTTGGTGTTCTTGGGGCGTTACAATGATGTGCTTGCTTACCCAAGTAAATATGCCTCTGTATACGATTTCTGTTCGTCAGTACCGAGTTTTGTAGTCTCGCTTTCTTCAGATGTAACTTCGCAGTTACCACCCTTGCGACTTACTAATGCTTCAAGACGTTACTCCTGTGCATAAGGGACTTGCACCCTCTAGATGAATAACTTATCTTGCGATAAGTTAAAGATGCCCATACTGGGCACACACAATGTGTATAAAACATAGCTATTATAGGCTTTTCGAGAGGTTTTTGTATATTTACAAAGTGCGCCAAGTTTTTTATTTGGTTATATTTAGAAAAGAAAATTAAACATAAAAATAAAAAATTCGGCTCGTGTTAAATCCGAAAAGTTAGCGTTTATTTATACGCTACGTTTCATACACAAGACCGTTAGGGTTAATTTAAAAAAAACACTTCGTCCTTGAAAAAATACAGTTCGGAAATAAAACATTTCATAATTAAACAAGGATATTTAGATTTGAGCCATAAAACAAATTTGACTAAATGAACAAGACTTTTAGAATTTTAAAAAAGGTAATCTTATATACCTTCTCAATCCTTTTACTCTTTTCAGTTGCAGGTTACGTTTACCTCTATGTACTTCCAAAAGGACCTGAAATCACTGCAACCAAAAAAATCAATAATGGAATAGACACTTTTGTTATATACGCTTATGAAGGTAGTGAGAGAAAATCGATTAAAGTGTGGACTTACAAACCTGAAAATTGGAATGACAAAGACAAAATAGTTTTTGTTATGCACGGCGGAGGACGAAATGCGGAGGACTATCTAAACGCTTGGGTGGAATTAGCCGACAAGAATAACCTATTAATAGTCGCGCCTGAATTTGAGAATAAATTTTCAAAATATACAACGAACGATTACCAAGAAGGAAATTTATTTACCTTTTTTGGAACTAAAAATCCAAAAAACGAGTGGGCATATACAGTCGTAGAAAACATTTTTGACCATATCAAATCGGTTAACAGTATTACAAATGAACAATATGACATTTTTGGACATTCAGCTGGCGGACAATTTGTTCATAGAATGGTAATGTTAATGCCCGAATCGAGAATTGCAACAGCTATCTCTGCCAATTCTGGGTTTTATAGCTTACCAAACGATAAACTTGAATTTCCGTATGGTATTCAAAATACAGAAATAGATTTAGAAAAATCTTACAATAAAAGATTGGTTATTTTATTGGGGGAATTAGATAATGACCCAAGTTTAGGAACTTTCAGAACAACGGATTTGGCTATGAAACAAGGAGCGCATAGATTGGAACGTGGAACAACTTTTTTTAATGCGAATAAGGAATTGAAGAACAAGAATAATTGGATATTTAATTGGGAAATTGATACTATAAAAAATGTAGGTCACGACTACAAGAAAATGTCTGAAAATTCGATTGAGTGGATAAAAAACTAACCCCAACAAAGTACTGTGGTAAAAAACAAATAAAATCTCATTAATTTTTCACTAAAGTACTTCTATAAGTGTCATCATATATTAGTCCTGATTTTGCTATGGCAAATGCCTGTTTTAATAGCTTATTACAAACTGCAATTAAAGCTAATTTTTTACTCTTACCTTTTGCGACTATTCTATCATAAATTGCCTTACAAGCTTTATTGTATTTACAGGCATTAAAGCTGCACATAAATAATAAATTTCGCAGCTTTTGATTTCCTATTTTACTAATTCGTGCTCGACCATTTACACTAGATCCACTTTGCCTAATTATAGGGGTTAATCCTGCATAACTACATAACTCACTTCCACTTTTAAAACGATCGAATCCATTAGTTAAAACCACTAACATTAAGGATGTTTTCTTTCCTATTCCTGGAATACTTTTTAAACGTGTTAAAACATCTTTATGCACTTCATTTACCAACAACAAAAGCTTTTCTTCTATAGTATCTATTTCTTTTTTGAGTTGTCTTAAACTCCTTTTTAATGAAGTAACAACTAATTTACTAGGTTGCCCTAAAACAGCTTCTCCATGTAATTTATTTTTTAACATAGTACTTTGTTTTGTATACACAGAAAGTAATCTAGTCATTTGAAGACATTCTAATTAGTGTTTTGAGTTTCCCTGCCAAAGCTTTAAATCTACTTGTTTAGCGTATTCACAAATAAGCTTAGAATCACTTTTATCTGTCTTTATTTTAGATAGTTTCATCTGAATAAAACGTTTTACTGATAATGGGTTTTCTACGGATAATACAACGCTATTCTCCTGTAAATAATACGCTAACTGATAGTGATAATAACCGGTAGCTTCCATCACACAATGGCTATTAAAATCCAAGAGTTTAATGAATTTTTTAAATCCGATTAAGCTGTTTTTAAATTGATAGTAATTACCATCAGAATCTGTAACATCAAAAACTAAATGGCTGATGTCAATACCAAAATATTTAATATCTTTATTCATAAGAAAATGTTTTTTGAAAGGACATACTACGCGAGTTTCAACGACTTAAAATCGAGGTCTAAAAAGCCTCATAGAACTGTACGAAATCTGTGTAGAAAAGAGAGGTGATTTTCAATGTTGACGAAGTCTTAAGCTTCTGCGTATATCATAACCTTAATCCCCTCTTTTGTTCTTTCTAATTTATATGTCTAATTTAGTGTTTTTATTAAAATGCGAACTTAAGCCGTGTATAATTAATGGCTAGCCCTCGCCTACTTACAAAAATCCTCGCGGATTTTCTACTTTGTTTGTATTTGCTAAATTAAGTGCTTAAAACACGCAACAAACCATATACATTAACCGTTGTACCCAATTAAAAAATTCCGTTTCATAACATAATTCAAGTTAAATGATTGTATCTTTGATAGTATCAAATGATAGTATCACGAATGAACCCACCCTACGAAATAACATCTTCTATTTTAAAATTAATCACTTCTATTTCGGAGAAAATAGGCGAAGTAAATGCTAATTTCTTAAATAAACCTTCACCTAAATTGAGAAAACAGAATAGAATTAAAACTATTCACTCTTCGTTAAAAATAGAAGGAAACACACTTACAGAGGAACAAATAACAGCACTTCTTGAAAATAAAAAAGTTGTTGGTCCAAAAAAAGATGTTCTTGAAGTTTTAAATGCGATTAAAATCTATGAAAATTTAGAAGGATACAAGCCTTCTGATGAAAAGTCCTTTTTAAAAGCTCATAAAAATTTAATGGAAGGTCTAATTTCAAATGCTGGAAAATATAGAAACCAAAGTGTCGGAATTGTAAAAGGTTCAAAAGTTGAGCATTTAGCACCACCTTTTGAAAATGTACCATACTTAATGAAAGACCTTTTTCAATACTTGCAAAAATCAAATGAAATTGAATTAATAAAGAGTTGTGTTTTTCATTACGAAATGGAATTCATACATCCATTTTTAGATGGAAATGGAAGAATGGGAAGAATATGGCAAACTTTAATTTTAATCGAAAAACACCCAGTATTTGAGTTTTTACCATTTGAGACTTTAATTAGTAATGACCAAGAAAAATATTACAAAGCCTTAGCTGAAAGTGATAAATCTGGAAAATCAACAAAATTTATTGAATATATGTTAAACGTCATTGACATTTCAATAAGTGAATTATTGGATTTCAATAATCGAACCTTAAGCGAAAAAGAAAGGTTAGAATATTATGTTTCATTAAATAAAACTGAATTTACGAGAAAAGATTATATGGATATTTTTAAAGACATTTCTTCAGCGACAGCAAGTAGAGATTTAAAGAAAGGAGTTGAATTAGGTTTATTTGAAAAAATAGGAGAAAAAAATAAAACAATTTACCGTTTTTATTAAAATGCTAACTTAAACCGTGTATAAAAAATTGCTATATTTAGATAAACTAAAACTTGTTGCTTTTTTGCAAACTTCAGATCTTCCTTTGGAAAATCTTCGTTCACAAAATCGCAACTTTCCATAAACAAACACGTTATGCGTAATGCGGGTAAAACATTCAAAACAGAAGAAATTGTAACTTTACAAAATGGAATCTTCAGAAGAAATAATTAGTAAACTAAACCCTTGGATTGAACTGATTTGAATAAAACAGTAATTGATTTTAGACAAATCTCAAAAAATACTATATGAAAAATATCGTTCTATTATGCCATATGTTGGCTTGTGTTGCATCTTTTGGTCAATCTCAAGAAGGGATACTACGAGTAACATATCCAACATTTGATCAAAGTTTATTACTTGAATCTACATATGAGACTTCAGCAAATATCGCATTTGGAGACCTAAATGGAAATGGAAATCTAGATATTGTTTTAGCAAAAGGTAGGCATTGGCCGTTATTTAATCATCTAATTTTTGGAGATGGAAATGGAGGTATCATGACATCCAAAAATCTTGGAACAATTGAAAATCGCAGCTATACTGCATTCCTTAGTGATCTTGATTTGGATGGAGATTTAGACATTGTTGTTAGCAATGACCGGCCAGATCCAAAAATCACTTATCTAAATGATGGAAATGGGGATTTTAATTTTGGTTCGGAATTTGGTGACCCAAATTGGAATACTAGAAATATAACTGTAGCTGATCTTAATAACGATGGGTATCCAGATATTATAGTAGCAAACCGAAATAGTTCAGGAGGTTCTTCAAATAATTATTTATGTTTAAATAATGGGAGTGGCGGTTTTGATAACAATTGTATTGCCTTTTCAAATTATTCATCAACAACCATAACCTCAGGAGACTTCAATAATGATAATCTAATAGATTTAGTAGTACCTCATCGAGATGGAGGTCAGAGTTATGTTTATATGCAAACTGATCAAAATACTATCAATTTTGATTTAATTCCCTTTGGTCCTCCAAATTCATCTATTCGATCGTCTCAGGTAGGAGATCTAAATAATGACGGTCTAATGGATATTGTTACCATAGACACAAACAGTGGTGTTATTGCGTATTTTCAACAATATGACTTATCATTTTCCTCAGGTATACCTATAGGTAATCAAGCAGCATCACCCAAAGCATTATCCCTAGCCGATCTTAATATAGATGGCAATATTGATATTATAGTTGGTTTTGTTCAAACTTCTTCAATAGTCTACTATAATAATGACAATGCAAATAATTTTATTGAAGTTGAGTTTGGTGAAAATAATCAAGGAACTGTTTATGGTTTTGCAATCGGAGATTTCAACTCAGATGGGCAGGCAGATATTGGAGCTGCTAGATCGGGCGCCTCGAATATTATTTATTTTGGTGATAATAGTTCATTGGGCTACGAAAGTTTTAGCCAAAATTCTTTTATTATGTATCCAAATCCAACAAATGACTTCTTAATGGTAAAGACAAAGGAAGAAATACAAAGTCTAAAAATATACTCTATACAGAAAACTCTGGTAAAAGAGGTTTCTTCATTTCCTATTAACATTTCTAAACTAAGTGCTGGAATTTACTTTGTACAAGCGTTAATTAAAGATAAAATCACAACTAAAAAGTTTATTAAATATTAACCACGCACAACAAGGTATAGCGGCAATTGCGGCGGATTCGACTACGTCTGAATCCACTCGGAATTGCGAGCGTCTGTGCTTAACAAAAAAATAGTAACTTAGACCCCGTAACTGACGGTTATACGAACCCTTGTGCAACATTATAAAAAACGGTTTGAATAACTATATTTCTCTGCTTTTTAAGTATAATAATTCTGATAATTTTATCAATTTACTTATTGTGTTTTCTTCCAGTAAGAAAAACTGAAGATGGATTTGAATATGTTTACGTAGATGAAAATGGAGCTGTAAGAGAATTATCTAGAGAAGAAAAAGGTTACCTAAAAGAAACTTTTGACCCAGCAAATGTAGACCTTACATTAAATTTAGATATGAAAGTAAAACACCAGACGGAAAAATTCACGGTTTTATTCCGAGAAATAGAGCTCCTAAAAAAATAGAAATTATTGAGCCGAAACTTGGTGAAGAACTTGGATTTTAATGATTAAAGATTTGACAAATTTGGAATATCAAAAACGAACTTGGCTCGACTCAGATAATACAAATCCATATTATTCTTTCGTAGAATTTATATGTTCATATTTTGACGATTTGGATTTATCAGATGGTTGCGAAAAATCTATTAAAAACGGAATAGTAACCCAAAAAGAGTATGAATCAATTTCTGAATGGAATAAGCTACTTTCCCAATATGATTCGCCGAACAATAACGACTGCGACCATAAAGCAATTCTGAATGATAAAAAATGGATTAACATGGTAGCATCAGGAAAAGAATCGCTTGGGAATTTAAAACCAAATCTGAATAAATTTGAAAGAGGTTTGCGAATATAAAAATACGGTGCAAAACAAACCATTTAAAAGATGTTGGCAACAATATAATAACGATGATAATGAAGAAAATAACAACACAAAGAATTCAATCTTTAGACTTATTGAAAGGATTAGTCATGGTAATCATGGCGCTAGATCACACGAGGGATTATTTTCATTATGACGCCTTTTTCAATAGTCCCACCGATCCTCTTCAAACAGATACTTTTATTTATTTAACACGATGGATCACTCATTTTTGTGCTCCTGCATTTTGCTTCTTAGCTGGTATTTCTGCCTATTTAGTGGGCATGCGAAAATCCCAAAAAGAGTTGTCCATTTTTTTATTAAAACGTGGTATTTGGCTCGTGCTTGTTGAAGTGATCATTGTTAATTTTGGATGGTTTTTCAATATCCATTTTGGAGCAATACCACTTCAAGTAATCTGGTCGCTTGGTATCAGCATGCTTTTTCTAGCAGCGCTTATACACCTGCCATTTAAGTCTATTTTATGGTTTAGTCTCCTTATCATTTTCGGCCACAATTTACTAGACAACATACATTTTGAAGATAATCTTTTGTGGTCGATTCTTCATGAGCGGGGTCGTTTTACTATTTTAGGAGGCAGAAAATTGTTCACAGCTTATCCAATCATCCCTTGGGTGGGTGTAATGACACTTGGTTATTACATCGGTTCATTTTACCGTAAAACAATTGAGCCCGTCAAACGTCAAAAATTATTTACAATGATCGGAATTGGGGCCATTGTTCTTTTCCTTATTGTTCGGGGGATTAATTCCTATGGAAATCTGAGTCATTGGCAAAGTTACGAGACAATACTTCAAACGCTTTTTTCATTTTTCAACCCTAGTAAATACCCCCCTTCACTCACCTTCTTATTAATGACACTGGGTGTCACGTTCCTCTTTTTGGGAAATTCAGAAAAGTTGAAGGGAAGCTTGGTTAATATATTTAGAGTTTACGGGAAAGTACCCTTTTTCTATTATATTCTGCACATATACTTAATTCACTTATCCGCAATGCTTTTAGCTCAACTAACAGGTTTTGGATGGAAAGTGATGGTTTTAAAACGGTTTGTATTTAGCGTGCCTGAATTGGATGGCTATGGTCTTCATTTAGGCTGGGTCTATGTTGTTTGGATAGGAATTGTGATTTCGCTTTATCCGTTGTGTAAGCGATTTGGTCAATATAAACTAGACCATAAAGAAAAATGGTGGTTGGGATATTTATAGAAAGAATAATATTGTCAACAAAGTGTATTATTAATTGCTGGTTTTAGCCAATTTTAAGATCCCGATAGTTATCGGGACTCGCCCCTACCTGAACGTAGGCAGGCCAAAAAATCTTATCCGTATTCCAAGGTCAAATCCTAATTAAATAAAATCTTTTTTGTAAGGTATAAATTTTTGTAATACAACATAAGGAGTCCCTCTTTTTACTACTGCAAAAGCTCTTGATAAAATCTTATTTCTAACATTATTGATACATCCGTTTTTGGTTTTCCTTCTGAAACTTTTTTCTTATAATATTGTTTTAATTCTTGGTCGCATTGTATCGCACTAACACTGGCTAGTGTTAACAGTATTTTCATTTTCCCATCTCCTATGTGATGAATTCTATTTTTTCGATGTGCTAGTTCCAGAACTATGCTCAAAAGGAGCTACACCACAATAACTTGAAAACTGGCGCCAACTATCAAATCGTTTGAAGTTACTCGTGTGATATAACAGCTAACAAGAAAGCACTAATCCAACGCCTTTTAAGAAGAACTGAGCTAAAAAGTAACCAGACGTTACGGCAATCGTTTCAATCCGAAGCTTAATGAACGGAACGGACCTTTTTCCACTTCAATTATACGTGAATTTCAGAACTCCTTTACCCTCTCTTAAAAATAAAAAACAACCGTATTGAGTATTCAAACTGCTACTTATGGCGCGAAACTCTTAACCAACAATGTATTACCGTCTTTGCTCTTTCTCCTTTTTATTCAACTCAGTCAAAGTTAAATATTAATCTCCTTTCGCTGCGTAACGAGGGATGACATCAAATTTTCTATCGAAAACCACTCATATTCACATGTTTTGGAACTAACCGACATCAAATTCAGTAAAATCTTCTTAGAACCACAAGATTGAGTCATTTATTTATTGCCAAAGAGGAGTTAAAAAGGCCCTTTATCGGCGTTTTCTTTATTCGTCATAGTTTTTTTGATATAAAAACAGCTTCACCGAAAGAGAATTGTTTCTAGTCTTCAAGATTAACCCATTAAACGAAAACTGAAACTAGAATAGTAAACAAAAAGTACTTTGCGTATAAATAATATAGAAAAATGAAAGCAAAATTTAAATTACTCAGGGTAACCTTCTTATTACTTTTAGTGCTAAGTTGTGAGAAAGAGATGCACATAGACATAGATAAAGAATTAATCAATAATGTTCTTGAAAAAGCTTATAAAGACATAACAACTCAAAAAAGACAACCAGGTCCTGCCGAAGTTATAAAGAATAATTCTAAAAAAGTTTATGTTCATTATATGCCTTGGTTTTTAAATCTCGAGCAGGATGGTTTTTGGGGACAACATTGGACTATGACAAATAAAGACCCTAATATAATAGATGTTAATGGTAAAAGAGAAATTGCTTCTCATTATTATCCATTAATAGGGCCATATTCTTCCAATGACGATGACTTGCAAGAATATCATTTGTTATTAATGAAATTATCGGGTATTGATGGCGTTATTTTTGACTGGTATAGTTCTCGAGATGTACACGATTATAAAGCATTAAAAAAAAGCACAGAGTCCTTTATTAAAGAGATTGAAGATGTAGGGTTGGAGTTTGCGATCATGTACGAAGATAAGACTGCACAATATACAGCGACGCAAGAAGGAGATAGTTCAATTATTAATAATGCAGTTATAGACTTACAATATATTCAAGACACTTATTTTACAAGCGAAAATTATATAAAAATAAAGGATTCAGAATTACTATTTCTCTTTGGACCAAATTATATTACAAATCCTTTAGATTGGGAAATCATAATTTCTCAATTAAATTCAACACCCTACTTTATGAGTTTATGGGAAGCTAGTGATCGATTAGGGCAATATGCTGGAGGAGAATTTAGTTGGATAGATTCCAATCATATGACTACATTATCCAATTATTATCAATATTCCATTCAAAATAAGATACAAACTGTAGGAGGTGTTTATCCCGGTTTTAATGACTTTTATTATGAGGGCGGATGGAGACCCAATACAGACGATGATTGGGAGATTTCTAATAATGAAACTCAGGTTTTGAATGAAACCTTAACATTAACCGATTCTTCTCCTGTAGAATTTATTCAATTGATTACTTGGAATGATTTTGGTGAAGGGACTATGATAGAGCCTACCAATGAATTCGGGTTTTCATATCTAGAGGCGATTCAATCTTATACTGGGGTTTCCTACACTTTTGATGATTTACAATTGCCTTATAGACTCTACTTATTAAGAAAAAAGCATAAAAATGATAAACGACTCCAAACTATTTTAGATCGGGTATATCAATTTATTTTTATGCTAGATTTGGATCACGCAAAAATTCTATTAGCTACATTAGAAAAAAAGTACCATATTTAACAAATAGCATTAATTTAAAGTAAGAAAAAGGAATTTCATTGTGAACACGATCTCGTTTCTCTGTACCTATAATAAATTGGACATTCATGAGACCGCATTTAAAATAAATGATAGCTTAAAAACGAGATCTAGGTCTTACAGAACTAAACGTGATTTTCGTAGTAAAAGAGAGGGCATTATTCCCGAAGCTTCGGAACTGTCGAAGTTAAAACTTCACCGTATAAAGCAACCTTAATCCTCTCTTTTGTTCTTTCTAATTTATTACTTAAATTTATAAAATGTAAACTTAAGTCGTGTATAGTTAATTGTGATTAACAGCTATACCCAGGTTGGATATGATAAATAAGTTGGCAGGCAACAACCCCAATCAACTACTTTGAGGCTTGAAACTAATTGGTAATTCTTGCACATAGATGCCTCTACTAAGCGTATTTGTTTAGTCCTCTCCGCTATCCCCAATAGTTATTTATTTAGATAACCTGCTCCTAATATTGCATTCAATAGATCTCTTTTCTCTTTTACTACTGCTAAAGAACGCTTTATTTTTAATGCCTTTCTTCTGCCTAAAATTCACGTCGACGATGCAAATAAAGGGGCCATTTTAAGGAGCAATACCCCGTATGCTCCAATCAATTAAAAACCTTGTTTTCCTGTGTCTCTTTCAAAACCCATTTTAATAGGCTTTTATAACCTAATATATCATTAACAAACCCTCTGTGTGCATAACCACGGTAACAATAAGCACCACTTTTTTTTTTTGATCCCTCGATTCCTGGGACTTCTTTGTAATTTTTCATATTTTTACAATAAGAGTGAATAAATATGTTGCTTTAACTACTTTCCTGTATCGGGCATTTAGACTCCTGGTATTCAAAATGGTTCTTGGCAACTTTATAGAAAGAGAAGACTCGAACGCATACTGGAACTTATAATCGAAAATACGTGCTAGTTCACCTCATTTTCTATGTAAAGACCTATAATCCAAACTAAAGAAACAAAGGAGTTATAAGCTAAAAATACCCATGAATAGGAACCCTTTATTAGAATACATAAATAAATTCGTCAACTTAACTGTTGAAGAGGAAACCGTTTTGCTTTCTAAAATAATTCATAGAAACTATCTCAAAGATCAATACATCGCACAACAAGGAGATATCTGCAAAACTGTTAATCTCATTATTTCTGGATGCACTAAATCATTTTACATGGATCTAGACGGGCAAGAACATATTGTAATGTTCTCTATTGAAAATTGGTGGACCTCTGACCTAGGAAGTTTTATAACGCAAACTCCTGCCGACTTTAACGTTCAATGTATAGAGAATACAAACCTTATTCAATTTACCTACGATAATCTTGAAGAATTATATAGAGAGATTCCCAAACTCGAACGTCTCTTTAGAAAGATTGTAGAACGTGCTTTTGCGGCTTCGCAAAAACGCATTATTAGAAATTTTAGCCTTACCGCTAAGGAGCGTTACCAAATTTTCAAGAACAACAATCCTAAAATTGATCAACGTGTTCCTCAATATATGATTGCATCATATTTAGGTGTCACCAAAGAGTTTTTAAGTAAAGTTAAAAGTCAAATCATACAAAGTCAATAGCTATTAATCTAGATTAACATCATTTCATAAGCTACATCATTTTCTATCAGTTCTTTGTTTTAGACATTTGTACAATACTATTTAAAAGAATAAAGATGAATACATTATTAGAAAAAATCAACGCAATTAATGACATGATCCTTGAAGGAAAAGCTTTAGAGGCTTTTGATCAATTTTACCACGATGATATTGTAATGCAAGAAAATGACCATCCAATTATTGAAGGGAAAGCGGCAAATAGACAACGAGAAGAAGATTTCTTTGGTGCTATTACAGAATTTAGAGGTGCTAAGCCTTTAAAAGTAACAGTGGGGGAAAACACCACCATGGTAGAGTGGCATTTTGATTATACGCATAAAGATTGGGGAATTAAAAATTACACACAAGTTGCTGTTCAAGATTGGAAAGAGGGAAAAATAATAAAAGAGAAATTTTACTATGGAGCATAACTTAAAATAATAACAATTTAAAAATAATAACAATGAAAAATTCAATTAAACACTTCGCTACATTAGTAATCGTAGCATTTATGACATTTTCCTTTACAACAGCAGAAGGAGATAAAAAAGAAATTAAATTAGAAAAAAGTAAAGTTGTCTGGAAAGCTTATAAAGTAACTGGTTCTCATCAAGGAATTATCTCAATTAAATCTGGACACCTAAATTTTAACAAAGACATATTAACTGGAGGAAGTTTTGAAATAGATATGTCAACGATTTCAGTAACCGATTTAGAAGGCACATCCAAAGGAAAATTAGAAGGTCATCTAAAATCTAATGATTTCTTCGGCGTTGAAAAATTTCCAACATCAACATTGTCTTTTACCAACGTAACGCCAATTGGAAAAAACTTGTATGAAGTAACGGGAGACATTACTATTAAAGGAAAAACAGAAACTATTTCATTTAATGTTTCCGTTTACGGCAGCAAAGCCAATGTATCATTAAAAATAGATAGAACAAAATTCGGGGTAAGATATGGCTCTACAAGCTTTTTTGATGGCTTGAAAGACAAAGCAATTTATGATGAATTTGATTTAGTTGCAGATTTAGAGTTTTAATAAAATTCCCTAATCACCTGAAGAGTTCATTGCTATTCGTATTAGAAAAGTCAATGTCTATTAACGTATATAAAAAATAGTAAGATTAGCGCAAGCCATCTGGTCTGCGCTTTTTTATGATCTTTAGTGCATTGGAAATATAACGTTATTAATCTGCTACTGTCTAAATACAAGACCGTTTCCATTCATATTAACCCGTACTAAATAGCAGCTGTTTTTTTCTAAATGGTTGTCTTTTCATATAGGTTAAACTTCTCCATAACCATTCGACGGGTCCATATTTAAAATATTTTAGTCAAATTGGACTATATATTAATTGAAAGATCCAAATTGCGAAAACCACATAATAGAGCTCACATCGCTGAAGTTTACCAGTCATTCCAAAACCAAAACCTAAAAAAAATGTTGTACAAATTACGGTGAGCATTAAGAAGAACTAAGCTAAAAACAAGCTTTTTATTGGCTACCTTTAACCACTTGTTTCTTTGGCATGGTTCCATTCGCATAAAGCTCCGGCGGGGCTTTATTTCCAGTAAAAAGCTGTAATAAGTTTACCGAAACACTTGGCCTGATCCAATGTTTTAAAGAAGAGGAACTTGATGTACGTGGTTGCTGTTCGCTTCAAAAGAGAGCAAGATAGCTATTAACTAAATTTTCTGTCAACTTTATTAATTCTGTGCTCGTTTTAAATATTGTTTTCGATTTTCATTCCCCTAATCATACATGTTATTCTTCAAAAGCTCAGAGCACCCTCTTATCCACTTTTTTATTTTAAAAATTCTATTGGGCAAGATATTAAAGCACGTGTCTTCAAAATCTCCAGACCATTTAAGTCTGCTATAAAAAAATAGCCTGATTTTAAAACGCCATTAAGTAGGTGACATCTTGTTTTTTTATTGGGCCTCTTTTGCTTTTCTCTGTTGCCTTTCTAATCTTCTAAAATATCCCCTTGTTAAGAAATTATACTTCAAGGCTTCCATGTTCTCGCTAAATTTAACCGTTCCTTCATTCACATTATTCAATATAGTTTCTAATCGATGCACCAAAGCCGTATCTCTAACTACATAATTAAAAGCGCCTTCACTGGTCTTAAAATCATTCATAAATACATTCGCCATATTAATCGTCTTCTGAACTTCAACGCTTGAAACTTCGAGGTTTTTTAGTGTGTTTTTAATTTTTCCTCCAGAAATAGAATCGTGTAAAAGGACTCCCAGAGTACTTTGGTTATTTGTTTTTATTTCCTGAAGTATTTCATTTAGTGCATCAATAGATGCGATTGCCCTTTTGCTGGCCCTTTTAAAATTTCCTACAGATTGTTTTAAATCTTTTGCCATCAAAGTATCATTCAGTAACACCCCAATAATCCCTTTGCCTTTTAATATTTCTGTGGTGATTTTCAGTAAATCGGAAGTAAGAATTGCTGCGTTTTCGTTGGTAACACTTAAGGTACTTAAAATATCATCTGCCCCAATTTTACTATTGGAAGCAATTGTTTCGCCATTGTTAATTTCTACTGAAGACCCTTTCCCTGGAATAATATTCACAATCATATTTCCCACTAAGCCATCTGAACCTATGGTGGCAATCGCATTTTTTTTAATATGAGTAATGATTACTTTTTCAATATTCATCACTACTTCGACTGCAGAATCATTCAACATTTCAATGCTCTTAACGGTACCTATATTGATTCCGGAAAAACGAACATTATTCCCTTTTTGCAACCCATTTACATTTTGGAAAAAAGCACTAATTGTAAACGTTTTTTTAAACATATTTTCGTGTTGCCCAATCAAGTAAACGGCAACGGAAAAAAGAATGGTTCCTGAAACGACAAAGAGCCCTAATCTAAATTTTTGTGAATTTGTATATCTCATCTTATCGGATTATTGTTTAAAAAATGCTTTAATTTTAGGGTCTTTCGATGTAGATAATTCCCCAAAAGTTCCAACGGCGTAATCTCTGCCATCAATAAGAAGTATCATTCTGTCGGAAATTACTCGTGCACAATCTACATCATGAGTAATAATGAGTGATGATGTTCCATATTTTTTCTGAATCTCTTGTATTAAAATAATAATTTCTTTTGCTGTTATTGGATCTAATCCGCTTGTTGGTTCATCATACAAAATAATTTTAGGTTTTAAAATAAGCGTTCTTGCTAAAGCCACGCGTCGCTTCATTCCGCCCGATAATTCCGAAGGCATTAAATCGATCGCACTGACCAAGCCAACACTTTTCAAGGCATCAATAACCAACATCTCTGTATCTATTTTTTTTTCAAATTTTTTAGGATGCCGTCTTAGGGGGAATTCTAAATTTTCTCTTACGGTCATCGAATCATACAAGGCACTTCCCTGAAATAAAAAACCAATCTCCGCTCTTAAAAGATCTAAGGCTTCTTGATTTAGTTTCGTAATATCTTTCTGCATCACACTAATAGTGCCACTATCCGACTCCATTAAGCCAACCAAACACTTGATCATAACAGATTTACCAGAACCAGATTTCCCCATGATTACCAAGTTTTCTCCTTCAAAAAGCTGCAGATTAAAGTTATTAAGTACTTTATTTTCTCCAAAACTTTTATATAAACTTCTTAGCTCAAGAACAACTTTTTGAGTAATAACACCCTTCGTTTGGGTTAATATGTTTTTCTTTTGTATCATATATCATAAAAAATATCGGCCACAAAGACTGCTATAAAATCGATAAAAAACAAGAATAACGAGATAAATACAACGGCAGAATTTGCTGCTTCACCCACCCCTTCTGTTCCCTTTTTACAATAATATCCTTTAAAGCAACCTACAATTCCAATGGCAAACCCAAAGAAAAATGATTTGATCGTGGCAGGAATAATATCTCCAAACTCTAGTGAATTAAAAACCTGATTAAAATAAAGTTGAAAAGAGACATTTCCTTTACTGTTTTCAACCAAATACGACCCATACAAAGCAATTGCATCGCCAAAAACCACTAATAAAGGAAGCATTAAAGTAACCGCCAAAACCCTCGTAACCACTAAGTATTTAAACGGGTTTGTTCCTGAAACCTCCATGGCATCAATTTGCTCTGTAACTCTCATAGAACCTAACTCAGCACCGATTCCTGAACCAATTTTCCCTGCACAAACCAACGCTGTGATAATAGGACCAACCTCTCTAACGATTGAAATACCAACCATTGAAGGCATCCAAGAAACCGCCCCAAATTCCATTAGGGTGGGTCTGGTTTGTAGGGTTAATACCAAGCCTATTATAAATCCCGTTATTCCAACAAGTAAAAACGACCCATTCCCCATATGATAACATTGGCGCAACAACTCTTTAAATTCAAAGGGTCTTTTAAATACTTGTTTAATAAAATGTTTAATAAAATACGTTAATTCTCCAATTTCTATTAGAAAAGAATGTAATCGATCTTTTATTCCATTAAAATTTGACATCTATAGCGGCAATAAGGTAATTTCAAATATAGAAGGATACAACGAGATGTAACATGACAAAAATCATATGATCAACTGATATTTATCATGTTATATGACTGATCATACACTTACTTTTAAGTCTGAAATGTGCAGGTAACGGGATGCCCCTTTTTGCAGACCCCAAGGTGATTATATGAAGACTATATGCTTAACACCCAAAGAAGCGTAACCACCATGCTGCCAAGACAGGATAAAAATAAATAAGAAAAACATATGAAAATAGGACTGGTTTTATCTGGCGGAGGCATGAGGGGGGTAGCACATATTGGGGCAATAAAAGCCTTGGAAGAACACAATATCATTCCAACCCATGTGGCCGGAACCAGTTCAGGTGCCATCGTTGGGGGACTATATGCCTATGGATATCATTGGGAAGATATTTTTGAGTTTTTTAAAAGTACTCAGCTTTTAGATTTTAAAAAATATGCGTTACACAAACCTGGGTTTATAGATGCCGAAAAATTCTACCCAAATTTTAAATCTTATATTAAAGAAGATCATTTTTCCGTTCTTCAAAAAAAGCTAATGATCACTGCAACCAATATATTAGATGGAAGTCCTACGATTTTTAGTCATGGAGAGCTGATTAAACCGATGTTGGCTTCGGCGGCAATTCCTGGTGTTTTTGCGCCGGTAAAAATCCAAGATTGTTATTATGTAGATGGGGGTACGCTAAATAATTTCCCTGTGCACGATTTAAAACCATTCTGTGACGTAATCATTGGTGTTTATGTTAACGATTTTAATGAAATAATAATTAGCGAATTAAAAAATTCTTATCATGTAGCCTTGCGTGCTTTTAAAATAAAATCAATGCAAGAGGATTCTGCGAAGTTTACTGATTGTGATTTATTAATCCATCCAAAGAATTTAATTAAATATGGAACCTTTGACAAAAAACATTTAGATGATGTTTTTAACCTTGGTTATGAAGCAACCAATGAAAAATTAAAAACAAATAGGTTCTTTAAAAGCAAAATTATCTCCTAGAAATCGATCAAACACACTCAAAAAACCATCTTCGCATAACTTTATAAGCTTTAGAAAATAAGTAGAAAAGCTTCCCTTTGGAATAAAAATAACAAATAGAGGAATTTAAATAAAACGTACTTCAGTTTTATTAAAAGCCCCCTTTAAACTAAATTTGTTAATTCATTTTCTGACTCTTTTATCTCTTCCCAGCGATTCCAATTATAAATGGTTGTGTCTGCAATATTTGTTAACGCCTCGTCTGTTAAAAAAGCTTGATGTCCCGTAATTAAAACATTCGGCATCACATTTAGTTTTATCAGCATTTGATCATGGGGAATGTCGAAACAATTATCTCTAAAAAACACCCCCTGCTCTTTTTCGTATACATCGATTCCTAAAGCACCAATTTTATGGCTTTCAAGACCTTTAATTATGTGTGCTGTGTTTATAATAGCCCCTCTTGCCGTATTAATAATAATCACACCTTCTTTCATTTCATCAATAAGACTATTGTCTATTAAATAATGTGTTTTTGAATTTAATGGAAGATGAATGGAAATAATATCTGCCTTTTTGCATAATTCTTTTATCGGAACGTAATTCATTTGGTACTCTTGAATTAATTCTTGGTTTTCGACAATATCATATCCTAATAATTTACATCCAAAACCATTCATTATTTTTGCCATTATAGCCCCAATTTTTCCCGTTCCAACAATTCCAACTGTTTTATTATTTAGGTCAAAACCAATCAAGTTGTCTAAATTAAAGTTAAACTCTTTAACCCTATTGTTTGCCAAAATTAACTTTCTGTTTAAGCTTAAAAGTAAACTTACCGCATGCTCTGCAATTGCGAAAGGAGAATAAGCCGGAACATTGGCAACCCTAATTCCCATTCTTTTTGCTGCGTGTAAATTCACATTATCATAGCCAGCAGAACGCAAAGAAATATATTTCACTCCAAAATCTTTTAGCTTTTCTAAAACAATTTCTGAAGCTATATCTGCCGAAAATATTGAAATGGCCTCGAAATTCATTGCCATAAAAGCGGTTTCAGAACTTAAAGAGACATTAATAAATGTAATCTTATGCCTATTATTATTTGCCTTTTTTAAATATGCAATTTCAAAACTTTTAACACTGTATACTAAGATTTTCATTTTATATATTTATTTATAAAAAAAACATTCCTTACTTTGTTTTATAACTTAATCAAAGCTATAATGCATTCATTAACTGCTAAATCTGTTGTTTTAATACATCGATTATTCCATTTAGATTAAAAACCAAAATTATTTGAAACAAACGGTTTTAACTATGACATTTATCAGTAAACTTCAAATAAAATTTTCAAAAGGAGAGCTGTAAATAACGCTTGATTGTAAACTATTTATTAAGATAAAGTCTTTTAATAAATTATGTTGATTTGTACTTCCTACAATTTATGTGAGTTAGATTTATTAAGACAAAGAGAGCGCTTTCATTTCTAAAGGAGAATTGGGTCTCCAAAAAGCGTTATGAAAATATCATAAAACAAGAATACGTTTTGAAAATTTAAGAAAAACCATCAAACTACTATTTTCTGCTCATTATCTATGTATTTAGCCGCCTTATCGAAAAAACAAAATGAATCTGTTTTTTTTCTTTACACTTGTGACAGCTAACAAGCAAAGCACTAATTTATGTTTTTACAAGTTTTACCACCAGATTTTAAATTCGTCGGAAACCAAATAATTGGGAGTAATTCTAAATTAATATTTCTAGCCCTTTTAGCAATTATCATTGCTATTTTTAGCGCTTATCTAATTATTAAAAGAAAACCTCTTAGTGCTGAAATTCTTTCAGCATGCAGTTTTATTAAAGCAGTTATAATAAAAGATTTTAGAAAAATATTATAGAAAATTCAGTGTTATTCGGGGGATTAATTATTGAATTTAATGGAAAAGCTTTCACTTTGTGAAAGCTTTTTTTCTATCATTTTATGGCAGTCTCCATCGTTAATTAATTAACTTTAAAATAGTTTTATTGTCGCGAACAAATAATTTAGACTATGGTAAAAAAATTAGTCCTCCTTGTCATTGAAGACGACGAGATAGAGCGCATAATATTAAACCGAATTTGCCAAAACAATCACTTGGAATGTCAGATTATAGAAGCACAAGATGGTGAAAAAGCGCTAGAATATTTGAGCACTACAGAATCCTTGCCACACATCATCATGCTAGATATAAATATGTCGAAAATGAATGGAATCGAAGTTCTTAAAATCTTAAAATCTAATAATAGGTTTAAATACATTCCTATTGTAGTGCTGAGTAGTTCCGAAAACCTTGAAGATATTAAAAATAGTTATCTCTTTGGTGCTTCAGGCTATGTCTTAAAACCGTTGCATATGGACGATTATCAAAAAAAAATGACTTCTATCCTCAACTATTGGAAGATTAATGAATTTATATAAAGCTAATATTACTTCCCAACCTTCATCTTTTTTAAGTGTTTTTTTCTTTTTCGTTAAAAGTTTGTATCTTTCGATTAAACCTAATATCTGCCTAAAAGAATGATGACCCAAAGCAGAAGTTTCACTTTAAACTGCCAAAAATATGATAGACAAAAGCCCTAATTTTAATTATATTAAAGAAATATCTCCTGGAGATACTGAATTTAAAAAAAACATAATTGCGATATTAAAAACCGAATTACCTATAGAAATAAATGATTTTAATGAAAATTTTCGTCAAAAAAAATACTTAAACGCTGCAAAAAATGTACATAAACTAAAAATTAAAATAAGTCTTTTGGGTCTTCCCGAAGCACATCAATTAGCTTCAAATTTTGAAAAAGAGCTAAAAAACAAGAAAACAACATTAATTGTAGATTTTAATGAAGTTTTGGTGAAGATTTCTAAATTTGTTCAAAATCTTTGATAAATGAATAGTATAATTGTTGATGATGATGCAATAGCGAGATTAATTGTACGTCAATTTCTTGAAAAAACCGATGATTTCGTTATTCTTGATGAGTTTTCCAATGCAATGGAAGCCATTAAATTTATAAACACGGAGCCTGTAGATTGTGTGTTCTTGGATATCCATATGCCCCATTTTTCTGGATTTGATTTTATAAAAACCCTAAAAGACGCTGTAAAAATAGTGCTAATCAGCTCTGATAAAAGCTTTGCTTTGGATGCTTTTGAATATAATTCTGTTGTAGATTATTTGATAAAGCCCATAGAGTCAAACAGGTTTGAAAAAACAGTACAAAAACTTAAAAAATTCACATTCAAAGAGAAACATTCGATAATAGAAGCAACAAAAAGTAATGAATCTATAGGCGAATTATATATAAATGTTGAAAAGCGATTAATTAAAATTAATTATTTAGACATTGTATTAGTGGAGGCAAAAGGAGACTATATAAAAATTAAAACGGCAACAAAGAGCTATGTTGTTCATTCTACACTCAAAAAAATACAAGATAAATTACCCTTAGACCTTTTTTTAAAAATTCATAGATCCTATATTATTAACTTATCAAAAATTATTGATATTGAAGACAATAGTGTTTTAATTAATCAAGAAATAATTCCCGTAAGTAGAATGAATAAATCTGAGTTGTTAAAAAGACTGAATTTATTATAAATTTCCGCTAAAGATAATGGTCAATAACAATAAATCCCTTCTTTATTCCTGCATAAAATATATGAGTCTAATATTGTTGAACAAAACTACTTAAAACGAGTTTAAACCAAGAATAACAAAACATCTTTGATGCCCTAATTATAGGAGTAAAAATAGTTAGGGATTACAGATAGCTTTATAATTTTCATAGTAGTTTGCACGTTATTT
>Ga0307488_10001272_pt1 | contig 21047 bp, 11 predicted proteins | sample SB02metaG_FD_202248 | JGI IMG/M metagenome (GOLD analysis project Ga0307488, IMG submission 202248) | Sea-ice brine microbial communities from Beaufort Sea near Barrow, Alaska, United States - SB 0.2 | ecosystem: Environmental > Aquatic > Marine > Coastal | place: USA: Alaska | collected... | reverse complement strand
GGCGTTACGGGTAATTACTTACAATAATACTTGAATGAGTTTTGTTATCGGTATAATCGCCGTTTTGTGGAAAAACAAATACCTAATCGATTGTTAAACTTGGCAAATATTCATACTCCTTTAAAATCGACCTGAGTTAAATGGAGAAGCATGTAACATTATTTTAATAAAAAAACTGATGTTTTCTTACCTATTTCCGTCTTACCTTCTGCTGGTTGCGCTAAGTTGATTAATTCAGTTAGCTAAGTTGTTACATAAAATCGGCACCAAATTAATATTGTTTTTCAGCCACCTGTAATTTGCTAGAGCAGCTATCTGAGGTGACATAAGCCTTTTTACTAACTAAAAGAGTCAAATGATGAAAAAAATAAAAATACTGATATTTACTATTGCTATGGGGATTTTTCAGCATGCCTATGCTGATGAACCTGACCATGTTGTTGTAGGGCAGGTTAAAAGTAATGAGGCCAAACCTTGGGCTGGTTTAGGATTTACCAAAGTAAAAACCATCGATAATATTACCTACGGTTTAACACGGCACAGAGATGCGGTTGGTAATTTTGACAAATTTACGATGGATCGCTCAACTGATGGCGGCACTACTTGGCAAAACCAAGCCCAAACACTCTTCACCAATGAACAAATTACTGCTCAAGGTTTGCTACAAGACAAGGATTATACTTATAACAAATTTGAATCAATTAAATGGTTTCAATGTCCTAGCACAGGAAAATGGTCTATTTACGCAAAGCGTATAAATGCGACAGAAAATGGCGCTAAGGATTACATAAACGGAAAACAACTCTTCGGAGCAACTGTTGTCGCCACCGATGGTGAAGTAGATTCACCTTATGACGCAATACGAGTTAACTTTCCTTATGGCAGTGCATCAGGCGACCTTGCCAATATAACGGTAGATGGCAAAGCATATATTATTTCGACAGGTAGAGATGACCATACTATCCGCTTTATTGAGCTAACATCAAATTGTAGCGATATCGTTGGAAATGATGTACCAGGCGCACAGCCAGCTAAAACATTACAATGGTACAATGATGATGGTTCAGCTGAAGCACGGGAAGCTCCTTCTATTTTTCAACATAATGGTTATTTTTATATGATGACTTCTGGTGCAACAGGCTGGCGTCCTAATCAACAAAAGTATGCTTTTGCAACTGAGTTTCTTGGCGACTGGTCTGAAATGATATCAATAGGTGATCGCACCGCTTACCATAGCCAAGTTTTCTACGTTAAAGGAATAACTGCACAAAATGGCTCTAATACGAAAGCTAGAATATTTTCGGGTACTCGAAATGCTCAAGTTTGGAACGGTACTGACACTCGTGAGGTTTTTACGCCTATATATTTTAACACTCCTGAAAGCTTAACTACTAATTATTATGATTACTTAGATATCTACTACTCTACAGGTGAAACTGTAGGCGGCAATTATGACCATGGCACTCGTTTAGAGGTCAACTCCGCTGACTTAGAAGGCTACACTGATGATATTAGTTCGATTATTGATGGTGATGAAACGACTGCATGGTTCAAAGGTAATGAAGATGGTCGTGATGTTATTTTATACGACCTCGGACAATCTCAGCTTATTAAGGCATTAAAAATTAAACAGTACGATAACTTTAACGCAAATAAACCAGGAGAAGTTGAATTAAAAGTGTTTCGTATTCGTGTAGAGGTAGGTGACGGAACTAATTATATCAATGTTTTTGAAGATATAGTGCCTTCAATATCATGGCTCCATCCACTTGATTTAGTCGATACGCAAGGACAGTTCGTTAAAATAACTCGATTAGAAACACACAATGGTGGCAGTAATGCGGTACAGAAACATTTTGGTTTTTATGAAACTGAATTTTGGGGGAATAATGCAGAGGTAGTAGCGCAGATTGATGAAGATTTTGAAACGGATACTATCGGGCAGAAACCTGCGGATTGGACGGTTTACACACCTAACGGTATTCAAGCAACTGTTAGATATGATGGCTCAAATGGTAATGTTATTAAACTCACCGATAACAATAATGCTGAAACCGCCTATGTTAAAAAAGAAATAACACCTCAATCTGGCTCACAGATTAACTTAACGTTTAATGTTCAATTTGATTTTCTAGGTGGCGGTGAAAAGCTACGTTTACGCCAAGGTACAAAAACAGCACTAGAAATCACCAATTCAAATTTAGTCAATGGCTTGGCAATTGCTGTCAGCAACACTGAGCATATTAAAATAGCCAATATTACCGCAAACACTTGGTATAGCTTGTCTATTAAATTAAGCACTGACTCAAACACCTTTGATGTTTATTTAAATGAGAAGATGATTTGGGGTGGAGCTGCGTTTCAAAATAACGTAACAAGTATAGATACTGTATTTTTAGGAACCGGATGGTCACAAAGTGGTTATACGGCTTATTTTGATGACATTAAATTGTCAGGCCCAATCAGTGATGTAGAAGCCACCTCCCCTACACCGGTATTATTCAATGATAATTTTGAATCCGGTACTGGTAGTTGGCTATTAACTAAAGGAACTTGGACTATTGGTTTAGATGGCAACAACAATGTGCTAACTAAGACAGAAACCACAGGCTCAGGCTATATCAGTAATGGCGACATTACTTGGGCTGATTATACTGTAACTGCTGATGTTAAACGTATTGGCCAATCTGCAGGTATTTTAGGCCGTTACCAAGCGAGCAATAAGTATTATCAATTCGCCATTAGAGACAACAACACTTATTTATTTAATGTTAATAATAGCGGTAGTTGGAGCCAGCTTGCTAGTGGCAGTTTTAACAATAACTCGACTGAATACTACAGTCTTAAAATGCAATTTAGTGGTGAAAATATCACCATAATGATAAATGATCAGCAAATAGTTACGGTAACTGATAATAAAATTAGTCAAGGTAAAATAGGCTTAAGGAGTCAAAATGGCTCGACAAGTTACGATAATATAACCGTTGAATAATACAAATATCAATTAAACCAGGCCTATGAATTAACCCCAAGTAACATTCTAGGAACTTTGGCAGGTGTTAATTAAATACGTGGAGATCCCCAAGCTTAGCGTTGACTAATACCCATCTGGATTAGTGGATTGCCACTTCCATGAATCTCGGCACATTTCCTTTAGGTCAAAGTCAGCCTCGTCGCCTTCCCGGCGAGGCACAATTTTATAGGGCACGGCCTTGCCGCTTTGTTTTTCAAATTCTTTAACCATGTCTAATACGCTGTAGCTAACACCGGTGCCCAGGATATAGGTGACTAAACCAATATTCTGTTTGAGTTTTGAAGGTTTCTAGATGTCCTGCGGCTAAATCTTCTACATGGATATAGTCACGCACGCCTGTGCCATCGGGGTGTCATAGTCATCACCAAAAATCGATAGAAATTCCCGTTTGCCTGTCGCCACCTGAGTAATGAAGGGCATCAAATTATTGAGGATACCGTTAGGACCTTTGCCAATGCAGCCTGAGGGATGGGCACCCGCCGGGTTGAAATAGCGTAATAAGGCGATATTCAAGCTATTGTCTGATCTGTATATACCCATACCAGTTCAACCATCATCTTGGACTGGCCATAGGGATTGGTCGGCCTGCCGGTTGGCATATCTTCTCGCAGGGGCAGTTCAACAGGATCGCCGTATACTGTTGCAGAAGAACTAAATACCAGGTTTTTTATCCCATGGGCTTGCATTGCCTTGCACAAGGTTAAAGTGCCATACACATTGTTGTCGTAATATTTAAGGGGTTCTTCTACGGACTCTACCAAGGCTTTAAGCCCGGCAAAATGAATGACAGAATCGATTTTGTGCTTGGAAAACAGCAGCTCCAGTATGGTTCTGTCCCGGATAACTCCCTCAACAAAGATGGTTTTTTTATCAGTAAACGCTTCGACACGGTTTAGCGACTCGCTAGAGGCATTGCACAGATTGTCTAATACAATAACCTGATGATTTATTTCCAATAATTGCAGAACCGTGTGGATACCAATGTAACCGGCGCCTCCAGTTACCAAGATAGTTTGCATTTGATTAGTATTCTTGTTGTACTAGGTAGAAATATATTGAGTCCGCAATTTAGGTTGTACATCGGGCGGTATAATCCTGGAGATTATGCTGTTGGTGGTTAACGGGCGTCCTACAAACATGCGCTAAGATGGATTATTGGTAAAACGGTGTTATTTCACCGGCACCGTCACTGGCACAACAGATATATACATCTTCTTTTATGCCGCTGTGCTCAAAATAGCGCTGGGCTAGCAATTGCTTAGCACCTTCCACCATCGTGTGGGGCATAATGGCAACAATACAGCCACCAAAGCCGCCACCTGTCATCCGCACTCCGCCCTGTTCGCCTAGGTATTCCGCCAATATTTCAACAATAAAGTCAATTTGCGGCACGGTGATCTCAAAATCATCCCGCATTGAAGCATGAGAATCAGCCATCAATTGTGATAAGGCTTTGGCGTTGCCGTCACGCAGAGCCTGCGACGCTAGAATAGTACGCTCGCTATCAGACACTACATGGTGAGCACGGCGGTAAACCACCGCTGATAACTTATTCTTGCTGTGTTTAAGATTAAGCAGGCTAATATCTCGCAAAGCTTTAATCCCCAGGATGCTGACGGCTTCTTCGCATTGCTCTCTGCGGGTATTGTATTCGCTATCAACCAAGCCCCGTTTGACATTGGAATTGATGATCATGACTGAAAGATTATCGGGCATGGAAATCAATTCGTTTCGTAAAGAGCGACAATCAAGTAATAAAGCATGGTGCTTGGCACCACAGGCGCTGACCATTTGATCCATAATGCCGCATTTACAGCCAACAAATTGATTTTCCGCTTCCTGACCATTGAGGGCCACATCCGCATTGCTCATGGACAGTTGATATAACTGGCGAAAGGTTTCACCGATAGCGACTTCTAAGGAGGCAGAGGAACTGAGCCCCGCTCCCTGGGGGACATTGCCTGTGACAGCCAAGTCAGCCCCGGTAAAGGATAAACGCCGCATTTGCAGGTGTTTTATCACACCGCGAATGTAGTTACTCCATAGCTGAGTAGCATGTGAGGTGATGTCTTGAGTCAGTGAAAACTCGTCTGTTTGATTGTCGTAGTCAAGGGCCACCACACGCACGATATCGTCGTTTCGTGGACTGGCTGCCACCACGGTTTGGTAGTCAATGGCACAGGGTAAAACAAAGCCATCGTTGTAATCCGTATGCTCACCAATGAGGTTCACTCGACCTGGCGCTTGAAAATAACGTTGTGGGCGCCTGGAAAATGTTTCTGCAAAGGTTTTGTTTAGCTTGTTTATCACATCATGTGAAACCGTTGACATAGGGTTCAAACTCCTGGGGATTCGTTGTAATGCACGTCACTTAAACTCTGCAAACGCTGAGCGGCTTGCTCCGGGGTGAGGTCTCGTTGTGGCTCGGCCATCATTTCATAACCCACCATAAATTTACGTACGCTGGCCGAGCGCAATAATGGCGGGTAAAAATGGGCATGCAGCTGCCAGTGTTCGGTGTTCTTGAGGTTATTGGGTGCCCAGTGCCAACCCATAGAATAGGGGAAAGAGCACTGAAACAAATTGTCGTAACGACTGGTCAGTTTCTTCATTGCCAGGGCAAGGTCAGCTTGCTGGGCTGAGTTAAGATCCACTAAACGTGCACACTTAAATTTAGGTAACAGTAAGGTTTCAAATGGCCATGCCGCCCAATAAGGCACAACCGCTATCCAATGTTCGGTTTCAACTACTGTGCGTGCACCGTCTGCGGACTCTTTTTTGGCGTAATCTAATAGCAAGGCGCTGTCGTGTTGGTCAAAATAACTACGCTGACTTCGTTCAGATTTGCGCACTTCATTGGGGATAAAATCATTGGCCCAAATTTGCCCATGGGGGTGAGGATTAGAGCAGCCCATGGCTGCACCCTTGTTCTCAAATACTTGCACCCACACATAGTCTTTAGATAATTCTGCCACTTGCTCACGCCAGGTTTGGATCAGGCCTTCAATGGCAGTGATGGATAGTTCTGGCAAAGTCAGGTTGTGGGCAGGTGAAAAGCAAATGACCCGGCTGGTGCCCCGGGCAGCTTGCAAGGTAAACAAGTCGTCATTGCATTGCTCAAACTCGGGCGTATCTTTCATCAACGCGGCAAAGTCATTGGTGAAAACGAAGGTGCCCTCGTAGGCCAGATTCACTTCACCATTGATGCGAGTATTGCCTGAGCAAAGAAAGCAGTCAGGATCATGAGCCATGCTATCACTAAGCTGAGGCTTTTCAACCTGCCCCTGCCAGGGGCGCTTAGCGCGATGGGGAGAAACCAAGACCCAGTCGCCGGTTAAAGGATTTCGGCGACGGTGAGAGTGATCTATCGGATCAAATTTAGACATAAGCTCGCTACTTGCAGTTAAGGTTAGGGTTAAAAATCATACAAAGTTAATTAGTAACATTTCACTTAACTCTGCTAGTGCTAGCGCTTGTTCTGGCCGCGCCTTACCACCAAGCCGCATAAAATGCGATTAGGATGATGATCACCGACAGAGAAAGGATGTTAAACGACGTCTCAGTTTTGAAACTAATCTCATCCAGTGACACTGCCTCTGAGTTTTCATTTTGACTGTTTTTCTCGGTCAGCTTCGACACAATGATGGAAAGCCCTAAACACAGTAAAAACACTAGACCGACCCGGTCCATAAAGGGTATTTGCGGTAGCAGGAATTTCAGCGCAAAGGACAAAATAGCTGAACCCACTGCGGCAACGATGGCCCCATTGGCATTCATGGATTTCCAAAACATGCCGAGTAAAAATATCACCACAATGCCTGGGGTGAAGAAACCGGTAAATTCCTGAATATATTGAAAGGCCTGATCAAACTTGCCCAATAAGGGGCGGGCACAAATCATTGCAATGATCAGGGCGACCAAGCTGGCAATGCGTCCCACCGTGACGTAATGGGTCTGGCTGGCGTCTTTTTTGTAATGGGCATAGACATCCATGGTGAAAATAGTGGAAACACTATTACACATTGAGGCTAGTGAAGAGACGATGGCCGCTACCAATGCAGCAAATACCAAGCCTTTAAGGCCAACTGGCATCAGGTTCATCAAACTGGGATAGGCTTCGTCGGGTCGTTCTAAATCCGCGAATAAGATGGCTGCGGCGATGCCTGGGATGACCACAAAAAACGGTACCAATAGTTTTAGGTAGGCTGCAAAAGCAATACCCTTTTGTGCTTCTTTTAAATCTTTGGCGGCTAAGGCACGCTGAATGATGTATTGGTTAAAGCCCCAATAAGATAAATTCATTATCCACAGCCCACCAATCAATACCGAAAGACCCGGTAAATTGGCATAATGGGGACTATCGGGACTGAATATCATGTCGAATTTTTCAGGCATTTGCTCGGTCAAAATAGAGAAACCCGCGATAAGGCCGTTGCCTTCGGAGACCAAATCCAGGCTGATATAGGTCAGTACTAAACCGCCAAACACCAACAAAACTACCTGGATAATGTCGGTATAGGCCACCGCCTTCAAACCACCATATAAAGAGTAGGCGATTGAGAAGAGTCCAAGAAATATCATGCCATAGACAATGTCTACACCGGCAATGGTTTCAATGGCTAAGCCACCCAACCACAGCACGGCCGTCAAGTTAACAAACACATAAACCGCTAACCAAAACACCGCCATGATGGTCCGTACCCGACTGTCGAAGCGCTGCTCCAGATACTGAGGCATGGTGTAAATTTCATTTTTGAGAAAGATAGGTAAAAAGTATTTACCGACGATTAACAGCGTTAGCGCGGCCATCCACTCATAGGAGGCAATGCCTAAACCCAGTATGTAGCCGGAGCCAGACATGCCAATGATTTGCTCGGCGGAGATATTTGAGGCAATTAGCGAGGCGCCGATAGCCCACCAGGGCAAAGACTTGCTCGCCAGAAAGTAGTCTTTGGTGTTGCGCTCATGATTTTTCTCCGCCCTTGAGATATAAAGTGCTAAGCACAGCAGGCCGATTACGTAAGCGAAAAAGATGGTGATATCGATAGTATGTAAGTTCATTTATGTTATTCCCGGACTCTGTTGTTGTTTTTATTTTGTTGTTAAGGGTCTATTTAATGTAAAAAGAAAATACCGTTTTAGAATAAAATTCTTTGTCAGGCTCTAATACATAAGTGTCAAAATTGTCCTGTGCTGGAGCATTGGGCAATTGCCCCGTTTCAATACATATACCCTGATGAGGTTGGTAAGGTTGCGCCGCTTTGCCTATCACACTGGAGTTTAGGTAATTAGCAGTATATATTTGCCCTCCGACTTCACTTGTATAAACATCTAGAGCGCGCCCCGAATCAGGTTCATAAAGGCTAGCAAAAAGAGTCACTTCACCCCGTTCCTCTTTACTGATGAAATAATGATCATATCCTTTACCTATCTTCATTTGTGAGTGCGGATGAAAAATGCTTTTCTCTAAGAAGCGTGGCAGACGGAAATCAAAAGGGCTTTCGTTTACCACAAGCAATTTACCGGTTGGAATACTCTCTGGGTTAAGCTCAATAATTTTATCTGAATGGACAGTTAACTTATGTTTTAACACTGTTTTTTGTTTCGTACCGGACAAATTAAAGTAACTATGTTGGGTGGGGTTAAGAATAGTAGGCTTATCTGTTGAACCAACATATTCCACCAATAACTGACCGTCGTTAGTCACTGAGTAATCAACTTGCATGGATAACGTGCCAGGATATCCTTGGTCTTGGTCTTTGCTGACCAGAGACAAGCTCAACTTAGCGCTCCCCTGAGAAAATGAAGTTTGAGCCTTCCACACTCTTTTATCAAAACCCTGTTTACCACCGTGTAAATGATGGGGAGGTCTATTTAGGGTGAGCTGATAGACCTCATCTTTAATGCGTGCGGCACCATTTTCTATTCTATTGGCATAACGACCAACAAGCGCACCAAAAAAGCGGTTTTTACCTTCGTAATCTTGCAGGTTGTCATAGCCGAGTACGACATCGGCCCATTGTCCATTTCTATCGGGTACTTCAATCTGGGTAATGATACCGCCGTATGTGAGCACTTTTACTTTGATGTTGTCGGCTAATAAGGTGTACTGTTCAATACTTTCACCAGAGAGAAGTTTCCCGTAGGTAACCTTAGTGACTGTTGGCCTGTCGGATAATTCTTGCTTAAAGTGTGCACAGCCGCTGAAAAGCGCAACAAACAGCAAATTGAAATAGCCTGCTCTACTCATATGGTACTCCAGAGAATAGCCCCAATTAATTGAGGGCCTTAATTGCTTCTATACGAGCATGCAACTCTTTAATTTTATTTGGAAGCTCTTGCGATAGGTTATTTTGTTCAAAAATATCTTTAGATAAATCGAATAATTGAGGGCCAGACTGTAAGCCATTTTCAATGGCTGTTTTATTCGCTAACCAAGCAGGGGTATTACCATCGAAGGGCGCGATATACTTCCAACTACCTTGACGAATAGCTAAAGTAAAGGACTCCTCTAACATTTCATCACGCCCTTTAGCTTGACTGTCTAACAGTGCAGCCAATACATTCTGACTATCCATCGCTTCACCTGGTGATAGTTTCCCGCCAACCAACGCAGCTAAAGACTTATAAAAATCGATATGGCTGACTAAGGCATCACTTTCACCAGCGTGTTGCAAACCATTAGGGTAAGTAACAATCATAGGGACACGCGTACCTGCTTCGTATGCACTATATTTGCCTCCTCGGAAACCCCCTCCAGGCTTGTGATCCCCTCGTAATGCTTCTGCATTGTCTGCATAGCCGTCATCCATTACGGGGCCATTGTCACTTGCGAACAAGATGATGGTATTGTCATATATCCCTTGTTTTTTCAACTCATCTACAATACGGCCTGTCATCCAGTCCATTTGCAAAATGGCATCGCCACGGGGACCCATACCAGATTTTCCGGCAAACATCTCATTCGGCACTCTAGGCACATGAATATCATGGAAAGGGAAAAACAGCATAAACGGTTTATCTTTTGACTCACGAATAAAAGCCATGGCTTTGTCGGTAAATATAAAAGGAAAATCCTCGTCCTTCCATTCAGCTGACCTTCCACCCGCCATCCAACCTATTCGACTAATACCATTCACAATCGTACGGCTATGTTGTAAATCAGCTAGTTGTTTAAGAAGATCTGGACGCTCAGTGCCAACAGGACGCTCACCAATACGCGCTTTATAACTGACTGTAATGGGGTCCGTCGGATCCAAATTAACCACATGATGGTTTTCTAAATAGACTGTTGGTACGCGGTCACCTGTAGCCGGCATAAGAAAGCTATAGTCAAAACCTAGCTCAATAGGACCCGGTTTAACCGCCTTGTTCCAATCTACATCACCATCCCCTAATCCAAGGTGCCACTTACCTACCACGGCTGTTTTATAACCTGCTTTTTGTAACATTTTTGGCAATGTGGGTTTAGTGTGGTCTATGATCAACGGCGCATCGCCAGGCAAAATTGCTGCGTTGTTTCTAAAAGCATATAGACCCGTTAATAGTGAATAACGGGAAGGTGTGCAAGTCGCAGCAGAGCTATGTGCATCGGTATATCGGATCCCTTCTTTAGCAAGAGCATCAATATTAGGTGTTTGGGTGGCAGTCATACCATAACTACCTAAGTCGCCGTACCCGAGGTCGTCTGCATAGAAAATGACAATATTAGGTTTGTTTTTTTTAGCTTCGCTATCGTTTGATGCTGCAGATTTCACTCCTCCACACGCACTAACAAACAGAGTTAAAAAAAGTATAACTAGCGATGAAGTACAAAGTCTAGACGGCATAATAGCTCTCATATTTATAATTCGCTTAATGGGTTAAGAATAATCCAGGTGAGGTTTTTACCGAGCAGATAGCTCACCATGGTAAGGACTTGCTCGCCATAAAGTAATCTTTGGTGTTGCGTTCATGATTTTTCTCCGCCCTTGAGATATATAGCGCTAAGCACCGCAATCCGATTACGTAGACGAAAAAAATGGTGATATCGATAGTATGTAAATTCATTTCTATTGTCCCAGGATTCTATTGTTGTTTTTAGTTTCTTGGCGGATCGTGTTTTTACTTTGAGACTTTAAAAGGGCGTAGGGTCTGGGCGTGATTTTCATCCATCCACTGGCGCAATAAGCCTTGTAGTTCCTCAGTTTTTCCTTGTTCTTTGCTAGCCAGATTGTTCAATTCACCCTTGTCCTTGCGTAAATTGAACAACATCACTTCGCCGTTCTCTAAGTTTTCAATTAGCTTATAGTCCGCCACTCTAACTGCTGCTGCCGGGAATCCCCCTTGATTACTGTAATGGGGATAATGCCAAAACAGGGGGCGCTGAGTTGCTTGCAGGCGCTGTCCGGTTAAGGGAAAGATACTTTGGCCTTCGATGTCGGCTGGAACCTGTCCAAGCAGGGAAAATATACCTGCCGCGACGTCTGTTGCTATTACAGGCGTATCAATCACGGTGCCCCCTAAAATATCAGGTGACCGGATCATAAGAGGAACGCGGATCCCGCCGTCAAACAGCCAGCCTTTGCCCCCTCGAAAGGGCAAGTTACTCGTTGGTCGACCTTCTGAGGTGGACAAACCACCATTATCGGAGGTGATGATGACTACAGTATTATCATCCAGCCCGAGCTTGTTCAGTTCATCAAGAAAGCGGCCGATGTTGGCATCAACCGTTTCTACCATGGCGGCATAAACCGGATGATTTTGCTTCGCTCTTACGATGCGTGCTTTTTTAGCCTTGGGCCAAACTTGGATTTCCTCGCTGAACTCTTCATGCTGTTCATAGGAAACTTGCTTAGCGGTATATTGATCCACAAGATTTTGCGGTGCTTGAAGGGGCACATGCACAGAATAGTATGACAGCACCATGAGAAAGGGGTTGCCATCAGCCATGTTGAGTTGATCGATTGCCTCGTTGGTCAATCGATCAGTTAAATACTCAGCTGGCTCAGATGATGTTGTTGGAGCACTGGCGTTTAGACGGGGATTGATAAAAGGGGCGAAATACCCCCCACGGGGTGAACCGGCTGACCAGCCAGCAATATTGATATCGAAACCTTGATTTTCCGGCCAATAAGCTTCCGCTTCCCCTAGATGCCACTTGCCAATAAATACGGAACGGTAATCATCCGGCACTGCCTCGGCAATAGTGGTCAACGCAAGGGGCATGCGATTGATATTATTTGCCGGACGCATTCTACCTGCGCGGACTTTACTCCCCTTGTGCCGGAACCAATCAGTGGCATTTAGCGAAGCCGGATTCATCCCTGTCAACAATGCCAATCTTGATGGGCTGCATACAGGGTTAGACGCATAGCTGTTATTAAAGAGGGCGCCATTGGCTGCAAATTTATCTATCGAAGGGGTATCGTAAAATGACTCAGGGTTATTGGCTTTTACGTCCATAAAGCCGAGATCATCAACAATAATTAACACAACGTTGGGTTTGCTTGCATTGGCATCTGCGGCTGGTGGCGCACTAGTACCTACAGTACAACTGCCCACGAAACCGCTCATTGCCACAGCAAACAAGCCCTTGAGCCTTATTTTCACTGCTGATCCACCAGGGTATATTTGCTGTAGCGCTGGCGGTTTTGTTTTATCCATTTACTGTGAGTGAGGAATAGGGGCGCTTGTAGTTCTGTTTCCCAGGCAAACAACTTGACCAATAAGGCTCTAACCTTAGCAGGGTGTTTTTCTGCAAGATTAATACTCTCCGACGGGTCACTATCCACGTCATATAAAACTGCAGGGCGATCCGGGAAACGAACTAACTTATATTGCTCGTCTCTGACCGCAGCGAATGCTGATCTGCGCCAGAATAGGGTGGAGTGGGGTTTTTCAGTCGTTTTTTGTGCAAGATAAGGAAGTAGGTTTTTTCCATCCAGGTTCAATTCCCCCACCCCCTCAACCTTGGCTGCAGCCAGTGCGGTGGGCAGAATATCAAGTGAGCTAACCATATGTTCATAGCGCTTGTTATTGGCTATTTTATTCGGCCAGCTAAGGGCAAACGGCACTCTAATACCCCCTTCATAGAGGGTGCCTTTTATGCCGGAATAGGGACGGTTGTCAGAAAAATTGGCATCGGTGGGCCCCCCATTATCATTCAGAAAAAACACCAGTGTATTATCTTTTAATCCTAGGGTAGACATTTTTTTCATCACCGAGCCCACCGAGTCATCTAGGGCCTGAGTCATGTCCTGCAGTATGTGTCTATTCTTTTCCTGTTCCGGCATGTGTTTAAACTGGGTGTTATTCCTGCTATGCATAGGGGCATGCACCGCAGTATATGAAATAAACAGAAAGAAGGGGTCCTGTTGATTGGACTCAATAAATTGATTGGCTTCCTGTCCAATTTTATCGGTGAGATAGCCCTCAAACTCTTCTGCCTGATGATTTCGAAATACTTGGGTGTATAGGGAATCGGTCTCATCAGGCTTATCCCAATAGCTTCGACCTCCGCCTAATATGCCATAAAACTCATCAAAGCCCCGGTTGTTAGGGTGAAATTGCTCAGCCAGGCCAAGATGCCATTTACCGATCAAGCCCGTTCGGTATCCGGCCGAGCGCAGATGATCCGCAATGGTCTTTTCATTCACATTCAGGCCGTTGAATTCCTCTGAATCACCAGGCTCCGGAGTAGTCGGTAAATTAAACTCGTGACCAAAGCGCTGTTGGTAGCGTCCTGTTAACATTCCCGCCCGGGAGGGACTGCAAACTGACGCTGTGGTGTAGGCCTGTGAGAAGGCAAAACCACTGTTGGCAAAGGCGTCAATATTTGGGGTTTGAAATGCTATTTTTGGTTTAGTCACACGAGAAAAACCCATGTCGGCATAGCCCGCATCATCGGTCATGATGATCACGATATTTGGCCTGTCATCAGCAGTATCCATCGCTGCAGGCTGTCCCTGACCAACCGCATAGTGTGAAAATTGTAGACATACTGCGGAGACAATCAAACGTCTTGTTAGCGTCCAGCGCGTGATATTAATTTGCTTTTTCATCAATGGGCTCCATGGTAAAGGAAAAGGTATAAGGCATGGCTTTAATTAAAAACTCCGGATGGGGTAGTGCGCCCCAACTGTTATCACCACCCACGCCCATATGTAGGTGATCCAGTCGCACGACATTACTATCAGGAAAATCGATTTTCGCAACATGCCGAGGTACATCGGCCTCGTCATACAGAAAGTTTTTTGCGCCGGGCATGGCACTGAACTGAAACAATTCAACAGAGGAAAATTTCAGTCCAACATTCCCAGCATTACTTAAGGTAAACCAGCGGGTGTCGGTCTTATTCCCACTTTCCTGAGGGCGAGAATAATCATGGAATTGCTGCTCTGTGCTCGAATGGTATATGCCTACCTCTGCGCTGAGTTTTCTATCAACGTAGTTTTCATGGGGTCCTCTTCCAAACCACTTGAGAACGCGCATATCTGAGGGCACGGTAAGTTGTAGACCAATTTTTGGCATCAGGGGTAACTTGTCTTTCAAGGGCGCAAAACTCACCTCTGCCGACAGACTGGCGTCGTCAGAAATCGTCCAGACTATGTCTGCACTGGCCGCGTCCTCAGCATAGTTGAAGGCAGTCAATATTCTAATCTGTTGTTCGCTTTGCTCAATGATTTCAACATTCGTTAGGGATTGCTGTCGTGAAGCACGATCCCAGATGGCGTTCTTAGTGTGCATGTTCCAGCCCCGATCATTATCCGTCGGCAGACGCCAAAAATTAAGAGACGGTCCTTCCTTAAACAAGGATGTTCCTTTGTAACTGTACTCACTAATCAAGCCATCCTGCTTGCTTAGTGAGACAGTGAAACCCTGGCCTTTGACGCTGATAGCTTCGTCGTTTACCTGCACTTCTAATGGCTGTGTTTTTACTTGACTGACTGGCTTTGCCACTGCTGTTTGCAGGCTAAACTGTTCCCAGGCCACTGGCGTCGATTCGCTATTCGATGGGTCACGAGCACTGATGGTGAGATGATAATCGCTGTGAGGATTTTTCATCTGTTTTGCGATATCCAGTATGAAGGAGGCGGTGCTTCCTGCTAAGACCTTGGCAAGCTCGGTAATGTTTCCCTTGTCCAGGGCATGACCATTTTCATCCAATCGCCATTCAAAGCTCAGATGGGAAGCATCAAGGAAGTTATATCTGTTGCGCATCACAAACTCGAGTTTGCTTACATCTGTCATAGCAAAGGCTATGGGTTGATAGACTTTTTTAACCTCGTTTAAATGGGGGTTGGGCGTTCTATCGGCCTGGATAAGGCCATTGGCTAAGAAATTCCCATCATTATTGGGATCGTCAAAATCCCCTCCGTAGCCCCAATAGGCGTTGCCCGACTCATCTTTTAGTGAGATCGTTTGATCTACCCAGTCCCAGATAAATCCCCCTTGAAGCTGACGATTGGCGTAAATAAGCTCCCAGTACTTATTTAGGTTACCCACACTGTTACCCATGGCATGGGCGTATTCAGCTAAAATCAACGGAACCTTTACCGGTTTAGAAATATAATCCTCCATCTCTTCAATGCTGTCGTACATGGGAGTGTAGATATCAACATAATCGAGCAGGGAATGCCCCTTAACGGTGCCCCAACCGCCATAGGTGACCGGTCTGGATGGGTCGATTTCTCTTATTAGCGCGGCGCCTTTTTCAAAAGCAGGACCGAGTCCCGCTTCGTTGCCCATGGACCAAATAATAATCGATGGATGATTCTTATCCCGGCGCACCATGCGCTCAATACGTGATAAATGTGCCGCCTCCCATTCGGGTTTAAAGCCCATATGATGAGCAGCTTGCCGTTTTTTCTGATTACCAAGCTGCATGTATTTATGGGTTTCAATGTTCGCTTCGTCTAATACATACAGGCCAAGTTGGTCGGTTAACTGATAGAAGTAAGGATCATTGGGAAAGTGCGCGGTACGCACCGCATTGATGTTATTGGCTTTCATCATCTGTATGTCTTTTAGCATACTTTGTTTGGACACTACCCGGCCATTGTGGGCATCATGCTCCACACGGTTGACACCCCGTATGGTGATGATCTCACCGTTCACCTTAAATACACCGTCGGCTAATTCGAGCTGTCTAAAGCCGACGGGGATTGAGATGTGTTGTTGATCCGCGCTCTGTTCACCTTGTAGTGAAATTTGCAGATGATAAAGATGGGGGGCTTCTGCTGACCAGGCTTTAACGCCGGCTATGTCAGCACGCATGCTTAGCTTAGAAGGGCTTTGACTATCTGCGAGCAAAGTTTGGCTAAGGATCGTGCTGTCCTGATACATCAACTGTGCCGAAACAATCGTCTTGTCCTCGGAGATATCAAGGTTGGCCAGATCAAGGACCACATTGAGTGTGCCGTCTTGATAACCATTGCTCAGGCCACCGTCGATGCTGACATCTGCAATATAAGTGTTGGGCGTACTGTAAAGATAAACATCTCGTTCGATACCACTGGTATTCCAACCGTCCTGGTCTTCGAGGTAACTGCCGTCACTCCAGCGGTAATTTTCAATCGCCAGTTTATTGTTACCAGGGATTAAGAACGCCGAAACATCAAACTCGGCAGGCAGTTTTGAACCCTGGGTGTAGCCTGCAAAGTGACCATTTACCCACACCATGGCAGCAGAGTTAATTGCACCAATGTGCAGTACTGTTCTTTTTTGCAACCACTCGTCGGGCAAGTGAAAAGCTTTAATGTATGAATTGACTGGGTTGTCTTGGGGTACAAAAGGCTGATTAGCGGGGAAAACATAATCAATATTCTTATAGTAGGGTGTTCCAAAACCATTGAATTCCGGACTGGATGGCACATCTATGCTGCTCCAGTTTGAACTATCGTAGTCGGGAGCAAAAAATGTTTTGGGTCTAAGCTCAGGGTTTTGTGAGCGTTTGAATTGCCACGGCCCCACTAGAGAAATAAATCGTTCGGAGAGCTTAGTCTGGTTTTGGCTGGCAAGTTGTGGAGATTCAAAGGCGAAAAAACTCGCCCTTGCAGGTAATTTATGGATCTCAAATACTTCAGGGTTCTGCCAGTGAGGCTTCTCACTGGCAACTGTAGACTCTGTCAATGTTGCTGTGGGCGAGCAACTTGACAATAACAACACGCTAGCCACAACAAGCAAATGATGGTAAGAACTTACGTTAACTAAAAATGGGGTGATAAGCTTCATGGCGCAGTCCTGCATAATGAGGAAAAATTGCCGGGAAACCGAACGGTTTCTCGGCATGTCAGTGTTGTATAGCTTACAGTCAGTGGCCTACATTCGGTAGACAATACCTAAGGAGTACCTACGACCGGCGTTAGCAATGTAGTTTGTTAAGGCATCATATTTCATGAAGCGCTCTGTTTCTGAATTGTTGAGGTTTACCGCGGTGAAACTCACCTTCAGATTCTCATTGACGATATAGTTTGTACTAAGGTCTAGTTGGCCCCGAGCCGCTTCAATTTCCGGGAGGAAGTTCGGTCTGCCAAATCCTAAAGTGACATTTTCACGTCTGACAAACTCATCACGCCAGTTGTAAGCAAGACGCAGGCTAAACCCGCCGTCGTCATAATAAGCACTGATATTATAACTATCCTCGGACAGGTTGCGTCTTCCCACTGCATCCCCTTCATCGTCAATCAGACCCGAGTCTTCATCGGTATTAGTATAGTTGACGCCGATACCCGTATGGCTTAGCAGGCCAGGTAAATCCGCAAAATCGTGCTGAAGACTTAACTCATATCCTTTAATTTTGGTGCCAGGAAAGTTTGCCTGAGTCCTGACCAGGAATAGCTCGTCGCCAACTTGGAATGGTATTTGCGTATCCGCTAAGGAAATAATGGTGCTAATGTCTTTATAAAAATAGGCAACCGTCACTGCACTGGCATCAGCATAATACCATTCGTACGAGAGGTCGAAGTTGTTGGAGTTAATCGGATCCAGATCGGGATTTCCTCCGCTTCCGGTACCTGCAAAACCCTCCAAGTCTTCAGAGAAAGTCAAATTTAGTCCTGGAGCGATAGCGGCTAAACCGGGTCGAGCTAAGGAGCGGGATAGACCCAGGCGCAATATCATTTCTTTGTTAAGTGCCAGATTAGCATTCAGGCTGGGCAGAAAATCGTTGTAATCGCCCTTAAGTGTGACGGATTCAAACTGTCCATCACGATTCCGAATAAAGCCAGATGAGCTGGTTTCGGTTTCAACATAGCGGGCCCCTACATTGCCATACAGGGCCATGTCACCCACATCAACATTGAAGTTTGCCATCAAATATAAGGCTTTGGTGTCTTCTTCCACATCAAATCGCTGACCGGTACGTTCATATGCGCCAACGCCAGTGTCCGGATTGATAGTCCTGATGTCCTGTAAACCAAAGGCTTCGTTAAGAACGGAGGGGCTACAGGTTGTGCTGGTCCAGGTTCTGGGCAGATTTGAAGCTTCATCAGAGAGAAAATCTGCAGAGCCACTGGGTGCCAGACAATTTTGTAAAAATTCAGAAGACGCAATTAAGTCGGGATCGGTCAGCGACAAAGGATTAACTTGGATTTGCTGAACATTAATGCTGGTGCGCAGCTCATCGCCGGCGGTAAAGAGACTAGATGGACCGCCGCCTCGCTGATTGCGGTTTTGAAATGAAGTACGTTTGAAATCCCGACTGCCGGTTCTTAGGCCGAATTCGAGGGAGGTGATGGCACCATCGAGTACCCATTCTCCGTCAATTCTTAAGGCGTCTGAGCCATTTTCTGTGTCCGCAGCTACTCGGTTAAATTGAAAATAGGAGAGGCGCTCATAATTGGCATCTCCCGGGTTGATGGTATTAGGCAAGTCAGTGTTTAGTTCGGCTTGTCCGAATGCAGGTGCAGGAAACGGCGATTCATAGAGCGTTGCATCCGGCACCCTTCCTGCGTCAAAATCAAAGTCCACAAACTGCGCAAAATCACTTCCGGTCAGTGCACCGTTACCGTTGTAGTCTATGCCCATGATAAGCGCGCCTTGTTGCAAGGTTGACGCTTCGCCATCTGATTTGGCAAGTTCGGCGCTAAAGGTCAAATTATCAGTGGCATTCCAGGTTAAACCCAGATTAAAGGCCTTAGAATCCCGCTCTACGGTGTTGATGGAAGGGGATGCGCCAAGTCGTGTTGTGGCGTTACCGATGCGGCCTCGGGACATCACGTAGACATCACCCAATCCCTCGGTGGTATTTAGCAGGTCATAGTTGTTATCGCCGGACAAAAGTGGAGCAGAGCGCACCGCATTAAAATTTATTTGATAACGTGAACCTGAAGAGGTTTCTTCAATATTGGTTATGGTAGTGTCAAGATAAATATTTAGAGAATCACTGGGCTGCCACTGGAAGGTTGCGTTAAACGAATCCCGGTCAGAATCACGGGTGTTATTGAAAAAACCAAAACCACCAGGTAGGTAGAACACATCATCGCCATTAGATAAACCATCACCGTTTACATCCACATTCGGGTCAAATGCCCAAGGCCCAGCACCACGGGCGGGATTAAACAAGTTTGCACCGTTGGCATTGTTGCCGCCAGTAGGGGGAGAGGTTTCACCGGTTTGTCTTAACCAAACTGCGGGTGCATCATCATAATCACCGCCGCCATAGGCTTGGGCCACTGATGTGACACTTTTAGTTGATACGTTAAACAAAACGCCAAAATCGCCCAGCTCTGTATCGCGAAAATTATATTTGAAGAAACCGTTGATTGCCGGATCATACTCATCAGCAATTTCAGCATATCTGCCCGAGGCATTAACCGAAGCAAACACATCCTTGTTGCCATTCAGAGGTTTACGGGTTTTGAGATTGACCGTACCGCCTAATGAACCCTCTATTTCCGCCGCTCTTGGGGCTTTGGATACTTGTACCGAAGAGAACAATTCGGAGTTAAGATCCTGAAAATTGACCGTTCTGTTGGCACTGCTTCCTGATACTAACTGCCCGTTAATTTGCACGTTATTATTTGAAATGCCACGAATTTGCAGGGTTGACCCCTCACCGTCAGCACTTCTTGCCATCTGCACACCGGTAATACGCTGCAAGGCTTCGGCGATGTTTTCGTCGGGTAATTGACCAATATCTTCCGCAGAAATAGTATCAATGATTTGGGATGCAAATCGTTTGTCGTTAAGGCTTTCCTTAAGACTGCCTTTAATGCCAACTATCTGAATGATTTCAAGATCTTTTTCGTTTTGTTCTTGTTTTATTTCTTGTGACAAAGCGCTGTGTGAGGCACCTGTTGCGCCGAATAGAATGGCAAATACTTTGGCTAGTGAAGTTTGGCGTGTTTTCATTTTGATATTACCGTTTAATTTGTTTTTTTGGTTAGCTATTGGCTTAATAACCACAAAGTTTGTATCGGTAAGATGACCTTTCAGGTTTGATCCTGAAAGTAGCTGAGTCAGCGCTTGCTCATGCGTGAATCGGCCATGTAAAGCAGGCCCTTGCTTACCTTCTACCAGGTCAAAAGAAAACAATATAGAAACGTTAGTCGCCTCAGATAATTCGTTCAATGAACTGCTCAAATTTTGCGAAGGTAAACTTACTTCAAAGCTACTTTCTTCAATAATTTGAGCATCGACCGAATTTATCGATATGCAGACTAACAACAGTATTCTGTATGTTATCGATGTCATTGCCTTAAAATGTTTAGCAATTACATGACCCATAAAAGATAAGACTGGAATAGAAAAAAAAACCTCATGTGATTTACAATATAAATATTATTTTATGTTAAATTTAACACAATATTAACATTATTATTTTGATGTTAATACAACTTACATTTCTTACATTACTTAGGTTCACACAAAAAAATAAGTTGGTTTTCTTAGTTTAGATGGTTGGCTCATGACTTGATTTTTTCGGCAAAAAAAATTGATACGTGACTATTTACCTGGGTGGATTGGCATAGTTCTTTGGAATAAAAGGCTGAAATCAAACCTTGGGTTTCGGCTTTGTTAAAGGCTATGT